>Ga0114963_10000006_pt1 | contig 144895 bp, 126 predicted proteins | sample C_131016_EF_Meta_FD_87019 | JGI IMG/M metagenome (GOLD analysis project Ga0114963, IMG submission 87019) | Freshwater microbial communities from Lake Croche, Canada to study carbon cycling - C_131016_EF_MetaG | ecosystem: Environmental > Aquatic > Freshwater > Lake | place: Lake Croche... | reverse complement strand
GCAATGCGACTCGCGCGCGGGTGGCGGAATGGCAGACGCGCTAGCTTGAGGTGCTAGTGCCCTTATGGGCGTGGGGGTTCAAGTCCCCCTTCGCGCACGCGATGGCCCCGGATCGGAAACGGTCCGGGGCCTTTTTCTTTGCCGGTTGATTAATGTCAGCGGCACGAGGTACATTCGAACATATGTTCGAAGTGGCGGCACTGCGCGACAAGATTCGCGAGATGGAGGGGACGAAAGTCGTCCCCCGCCTTCCCGTGCACCCCGCGCTGTCCCCGTTAATCGGGGGCGGGCTCGTGCCCGGCGGTGTCTATTCGATTTCCCCGTCACTCAGCTTGGCGTTGGGGTTGGCCGTCGAATCGGTGCGGGAATCGGGGTGGTGTGCCGCGATCGGATTCCCCCACCTCGGAATCGAGGCGGTCCGCGACAGCGGCATCGCACTCGAGCGCTTCGTGTCCATTCCCAACCCCAAGGAACACTGGGCGACGGTCGTCGGGGCCGTCTGTGACGGCTTCAGCGTCGTTCTCGCACGTTCACCACACGGATTGTCCCCCACGAGTGCCGCGCGTGTCACGGCCCTCGCACACCGCACGGGAGCGGTCCTTGTTGTGCTCGGCGATTGGCCCGGCGCGACCGCCCGAATCGAGGTGACGAGCCTGGTGAACCACGGCGTCGGCGACGGGCACGGCGTGCTGTCCTCGCGAGACATTCATGTGCGGGCTTCCGTTCGTGGCGTTACCAAGACCGGGATTCTGCCGTGGCCGCTCGATCGCGACGCGGATTCGGTCGCCCCCGTTCGTCGATTGCGAGTCGTGTCGTGACCCGGGTTCTCGTCGTCGACATTCCGGGGTGGTCCGACCGATTTGAGGACGAGGCCGCCGCGGTTCGCCACTTCGACCCCGTCATCGTGTCCGTCGAGAACACCGTTCCTCTCGTGCGGGTGCTTCAACCGGGGCGCATCGCGATGGGCGCGCGCGGACCGGCGCGGTACTACCGGGGCGAGGAATCCGCCGCCGAAGCACTGCGGGCCGTTCACCCCGACGCCCGCATCGGAATCGCTGACGGCCTGTTCACCGCCGTCACCGCGGCGACCCGCGCGAACCCGGTGTGCATCGTGCCGGTTGGACGCGCGGACGAATTTCTTTCCCCGCTGTCCGTTGCGCGTGTCGGCGATCCCGAGCTCGTCGATCTCTTGCAACGACTGGGTATTACGACTCTGGGGGCATTCGCGGCGCTGGACGCGGGGGCCGTTCGCGACCGATTCGGAGTCGCCGGTGAACTGTTACATCGCAGTGCGGCTGGTCTCGACGACTCCCCCGTCATTCCCCGTGACGTTCCCGTCGACTTTGCCGGGGCCGTCGACTGTGAACCCGCGATCGTTCGCGCCGACGAACTTGCGTTCACGATCCGTGCGGTGGCCGACGAATTCATCGACACCCTTGCGCGGGCGCGATTCGTCTGCACCGCGGTGTGGGTGACTCTCACGACGGAACGTGGCGAGAGTCACGAACGGTGTTGGGCACACCCGCGATCGTTCACCGCCGCCGACGTCGTCGACCGAGTTCGCTGGCAACTCGATTCGATTGCGCGATTCACGACCGACACGAGCACCGACGGCTTTGCGGGCGACGGAATCGTGCGGGTCGTCATCGCACCCGATCAACTCGCCAGCATCAGCCGCTACGAACCGGCTCTGTGGGGTGAACCCGCCGGCGATCGAATCCACTCGGTGTTGTCCCGAGTCCAGAGCATCCTCGGACACGAGGGCGTCCTCACGGCCACCGTCACGGGCGGACGGACCCTCGCCGATCGCGAAGTCCTCAGCCCGTGGGGCGACAAGCCCGTCATCGAACGTCGAGCCACCGAACCGTGGCCGGGGCAGCTCGCGGCACTGTTACCGACCACCGTGTACCTCGAACGTCCCGCGGTCGTCCTTCGGGGTCGGGACATCATTGTGCCCGCCGAAGTCCTGCGTGAACCACCGCGCGTTGTCGAATTCGAGGGACGAACCCGCGACATCGTCGAATGGAGCGGGCCGTGGCCCATCGCCGAGCGCTGGTGGTCGGGCGGTGTGCTGCGCTACCGCCTACAGGTCATCGACGATCGCGGTGTCGCGTGGGTGTTGCTATCCGACGGTGACGACTGGCGCATCGAAGCGCGGTACGACTGATGGCCGAATATGCCGAACTCCACGCCCACAGCGCGTTCAGCTTTCTCGACGGAGTATCCCCGCCCGAACGACTTGTCACCGAAGCGGTACGACTCGGGTTATCGGGCCTCGCCCTGACCGACCACGACGGGTTCCACGGCGCCGCCCGATTCGCCGAAGCCGCCGAGGGAACGGGTCTGCCGACAATCTTCGGATCTGAACTGACCCTGCGCGGCGACACCGACGAACACCTGCTGGTCCTCGCTCGCGGACAGTCGGGGTATCACCGACTCGCCGGCGCGATCACCGAGGCGCACCTGTCCGGTGGCGCGAAGCACGAACCGCGCTACGACCTCGACGACCTCGCGGAACGAGCGAAGGGCGACTGGATTGTTCTGACCGGGTGCCGCCGCGGACCCGTTCGAACCCATTTACCCGAGGGATCGCTACCGAGCGCCGCCGATGTGCGGCGTGCGGGATTAGCGCTGGATGACCTCGTCGAACGGTTTGGCCGCGACTGTGTTGTTGTCGAACTGTGGGAACGCGGAATTCCCCTCGACGATGTTCACAACGACGTTCTGGCGGAACTCGCGCGGGAGCGTGACCTACCCGTTGTCGCAACGGGGAACGTGCACTACGCACTGCCCTCCGAATACGAACTGTTCACCGCGTTTGCCGCACTCGGAAGTCGTCGGTCGCTCGACGATCACGACGGGTACCTGCCCGCGGGTCCCGCGAGCCGATTGCGGTCTCCCGCCGATATGGATCGAATCTTTGGGCGATACCCCGGTGCCGTTGCCGAGAGTGTGCGCATCGCGCGCGAATGCGCGTTCGAGCTCAAACGAGCAACACCTCACCTGCCGTCATTCAATCTGCCCGACGGTCAAACGGTCATGGGCCGATTGCGGGAACTCGTCTGGGAGGCCGTCCCACGGCTGTACCCCGACGCGGGACCGAACGTGACGGATCGCATCGAACGGGAACTCACCGTCATCGACGAACTCGACTTCCCCGGGTACTTCCTCATCGTTCACGACATCGTCCAGTTCGCGCGATCGCGCCGAATCCTCTGTCAGGGCCGTGGCAGCGCGGCGAATTCGGCCGTCTGTTACGCGCTCGGTATCACCGCGGTCGATTCGATTGCCTACGGGCTGCCGTTCGAACGGTTCTTGTCTGCCCTGCGTGACGAACCGCCCGACATCGACGTTGATTTCGACACCGATCGCCGAGAAGAAGTGATCCAGTACGTGTTCGAGAAATACGGTCGACGAAACGCGGCTCAGGTCGCCAACGTCATCACCTATCGACCCAAGAACGCCATCCGCGATATTGCTCGTGCGTTCGGGCACGGTGTCGACGACCAAAATGCGTGGTCGCGGCTCGTCGAACGATGGCGGCGGCTCGACCCGAGTGACAACTCCGAGATACCCGAACACATCGTGCGGCTCGCAAACGAAACCCTGACACTCCCCCGCCACCTCGGGATCCACTCGGGCGGAATGGTTTTGACGGAACAACCCGTCGGCGAGGTCGTCCCCATCGAACACGCCCGAATGCCGGGGCGAACGGTCCTGCAGTGGGACAAGGACGACTGCTCCTACATGGGGTTGGTGAAGTTTGATCTCCTGGGGCTCGGCATGTTGGGAGCGATCAACCAGGTCTTTGTCGAAATCGAGAAACGATTCGGCGAGGTCTTCGATTTAGGCACCGTGCCGCGCGAAGAGCCCGCGGTGTACGACGCGATGTGCCGCGCCGACGTCATCGGCGTTTTTCAAATCGAGTCGCGTGCGCAGATGGGGTTGCTCCCCCGACTTCGCCCACGCCGGTTCTACGACCTCGTCGTTCAAATCGCGATGGTTCGTCCCGGACCCATCCAGGGTGGAAGCGTGCACCCGTTCGTTCGTCGACGAACTGGGCAGGAACCCATCACGTACGACCACCCGAACCTCATCCCCGTTCTCGAGCGCACGTTGGGCGTCCCCATCTTTCAAGAACAACTCATGCAGATCGCCATGGCGGTCGGCGGGAGTAGTGCGGCCGACGCCGATGTCATTCGCCGTTCGATCGGATCCAAGCGCGGGGTCGAACGACTCGCGACGATTCGGGATAAGTTCTACGCCGGAATGGCGTCAAACGGGATCACCGGTGCGACCGCGGACAAGATCTATGGAACTCTCGAGGCGTTCGCGCATTTCGGGTTCGCTGAATCGCACTCCATCGCCTTTTCGTTGCTCGTGTATGTGTCGGCGTGGCTCAAGGTCCACTACCCCGCAGCCTTCCTCGTCGGACTGTTGCGATCGCAACCGATGGGGTTCTATTCCGCGGCGACTCTCTCTGCCGACGCCGAACGTCACGGAGTCGACATCCGTGTTCCGTGCATCGCGCGGTCGGGAGTCGAATCGGGGCTCGAGGCAATGGGAATCGATGCCGGTCCGACCGGAACCGACACGTGCCTTGTACACAACGACCAGCCCGTTCCACCGTTCGACCCGAGTGCCACGGACGAGACAGCCAAGCACCGCAGGGACGGTAACTTCGCGGTTCGCATGGGACTGGCTGACGTTCGCGGCATCGGTCGAAAAGTCGCGACCATGATTGTGGCGGAACGCGATGCGCACGGCGATTTTCGCAACCTGCACGACCTCGTTCGACGAACGGGATTGGAACGCACCCAACTCGAGGCTCTCGCCACCGCCGGTGCGTTCGACGTGTTGGGGTTGTCTCGTCGCGAAGCCCTGTGGGAAGCGGGATACGCCGCCGAGAGCCGCCCCGAATATCTACCCGACATCGCCCCGACGATTCAGTTGCCGTTCTTCGACGAGATGGGCGAAATCGACACGATGATTCAGGACCGCTGGGCAACGGGGGTTTCGCCCGGCTTGCACCCCGTTCAATTCGTTCGTGATGACCTCGACCGTCGAGGGGTGTTCGCGGTGACCGCCCTGCCCACAGCCGAATCAAATCGTCGCATCGAGGTCGCGGGACTCGTCACTCATCGTCAACGCCCGGCAACGGCGAAGGGGATTACGTTTCTCAATCTCGAAGACGAAACGGGAGTCATCAATGTCCTCTGTTCGCCGGGTCTGTGGAAGGCCTATCGAACCGTCGCGCGCGAGAGCGCCGGGCTGATCGTTCGCGGGATCCTGCAGCGGTCACCCGACGGCGTGCTGACGATTATCGCCGACCGGCTCGACCCACTTGAGTTCGCGGGGCCACATCGGTCACGCGACTTTCGTTAGTCGGGAGTCGCCGGACGACGTTTCCGAACGAGCGATGCAGGCTGAACCGTGCCGAAACCGAACCGCCCCGCCACCGCGTCGACAATCTCGTCGATGGCGTGACCGTCTTCTTCGTCCTCCCACAGGAACCCGAGGTCACCCTCGCCCACGAGGTTCTCGAGCCTCACCCCGAGAAGTCGAACCGGGTGGCCGTGACGTTCCACTCGGTCGAACAGTCGAATCGCTTCGGAGGACACAATCTTGGTCGCCTGAGTTGGGTCGGTGAACGTGTGGGACCGCGTGACCGTCGTCCAGTCGTCGAACCGAACCGTCACCGTCACGGTGTGCGCCAGGAAATCCCTCGCTCGAGCTCGTGCGGCAACATCTGTCGCCATCCGCAAAATTTCGCGATGCTTGTCTGCTTCTTCGATGAGGTCCGTTCCAAACGTGTTCGACCGACCGATGCTGCGCTCGTGAGTTTGGTCGTCGTCAATCGTTCGGTCGTCGATCCCCATGGAGAGGTTGTGTAGGTGACGAGCATGGCGCTCACCGACAATTGCCGAGAGCGCGTCGAACTCGGACCGTTGAACGTCGGCGATCGTCGACAGACCGAAATTACCGAGGCGCTTGGCAGTGACGGCACCGACTCCCCACAACGCCGTGACGGGAAGAGGGGCGAGAAACTCGACCGTGTCCGACGCGGGGACGACGAGAAGCCCGTCGGGTTTGGCGCGCGACCCAGCGACCTTGGCGACGAACATCGACGAGGCAACGCCAATGGACGCCGCGAGGCCAATCACGACACGAACTCGCTCCCGAATTGCCTGGGCGATGTCTAATGGCCGCCCCAAAAGTGTGCGTGCACCGGAAATGTCGCAGAACGCTTCGTCAATCGACAACGGCTTCACCTTCGGTGTGAATTCGTGCAAAATTTCGAACACCCGACGCGAGATTTCGGAATACCGGTCGAATCGAGGCCTGCGGACTATCGCGTTCGGACACCGCCGAAGAGCCAACGACATCGGCATCGCCGAATTGACCCCGTAGCCACGGGCGACATAGTTTGCAGCCGAAACGACCCCGCGACCCGCTGTCCCACCGACGATGACGGGTTGACCGAGGAGCGACGGCTCATCGAGTTCCTCAACCGACGCGAAGAATGCATCCATGTCGAGGTGCAGAAAAGGCGTACCGGTGTCGTCAACATCGCCACGGGTGACGAGGCGACCGGTTCCGTCCTGTTTGCCCACACTCCATTGTCAGAGCAGAGCGGTGGTTATGGGGTATTGGTCAGCGAATAGAGTGTCACGGCCGCCGCCGCAGCGACATTGAGCGAATCCACACCGTGTGACATCGGGATTCTCACAACACGATCGCTTGCGGAGATCGTTGCGGGTGTCAGACCGTGTCCCTCTGTGCCAAATACGACAGCGAGACGGCTGTGATTTTCCCCCGCAAGCTCACTCAGTGTCATCGAATCGTCGGATAATGCTAACGATGCAACGACGAAACCGAGGTCCTGGAGTTCCCGTAACCCATCCGGCCATGATTGAATGCGAGTCCAGGGAACCTGAAGCACCGTTCCCATCGACACGCGAACGCTTCGGCGATACAACGGGTCCGCGCACTCCGGCGTGATGAGGACCGCATCCGCGCCAAGCCCGGCGACGCTGCGAAAGATCGCCCCCACGTTCGTGTGGTCGATGATGTTTTCGAGGATGACGACTCGGCGCGCGTCTCGAACAATCTCCGCAACAGTCGGCAGCGTGGGCCGTTCCATCGCCGCAATCGCACCGCGATGCAACAGGACACCCGTCAACTTCTCTAGTTCAGAATCGTCACCGACGAACACCGGGATGTCGTGTTTCGAGAGCAGTTGTTCGAGTCCGTCCACCCATTTCGCGAGGGTGATCACCGAAACAGGGCGGTGCCCTGCGGCGATTGCACGCTCGATGACTTTGGTCGACTCGGCGAGGTACAAGCCCGAAGACGGCTCCGAAAGCCGTCGAAGAGCGACATCAGTGAGGTCCGTATAGAACGCTAGCCGCGGATCATCCAGCGACCCGACGTGTTCGATTCGCACAGCTAAACGGCGGGTCGGGTCGTCGCGTGAGGACCGGTAAGGCCACCGCGTGTGGGCCTTGTCGCGATGACCAGCAGGATCACATATGCCGCCACGTTTGCCACCGAGAGTGCCAACATGCCCAGAACCGCTATTCCCAGGCCCACGTTTGCTGAGTCGGTGGACAGTGAGTCGATGTCGTACGACATCGAATATCCCAACCACAGCACCGCGACGGTGGTGATTGGGTTGACGACGGACACAATCCACCCCATGACAGGCGACGACCCTGCGTCTCGGAATCGCCGTACCGTCACCGTCAGTGTCGGCACGAACAGGGCGACGCTTCCCAGCGTCGCCACGGACCAGACCGTGTCGTGAATCGTCGCGTCAATAAGTTCGCGAACCTGGGCGCCGGTGATCAGGCTGAGGTCGTTGGGAAGATCGGGAACTGTCGAGGTGAGAAACACCGCGTCAATCGTCATCAACACGACGCTCACGAGAGCCGCGAACAACATCCAGTACCAGAACTCTGTGCGCGTGGCTGTGCCTCGAACGTCACGTGCCCGGCGGAAGCCCTCGGCGACGGCATCTACGAAGGTCACGCGCGCGGAATCGGTCATGTTCCCATTATCGCGTGACGTTGGCTCGTAGACTAAAGGAACCATGACAAACTTCTTCCTCGTCCGCCACGGTGAAACGGATTGGAATCTCGCCGGTCGCATTCAGGGTGCGACAGACATCCCGCTCAACGACACGGGTCGCGCTCAAGCCCACGCGACGGGATTGAAAATGCAGGGCCGGAAATGGGATGTCATCGTCTCGAGCCCTCTGTCTCGTGCCTTTGAAACCGCCAGCATTATCGCGTCCTTAATCGGGTTACCCGAACCGACGGCGATCGACGGTCTCGTTGAGCGGAACTACGGTGAGGCCGAAGGAATGACTGGTCCCGAGTTGGAATCGGTTTACCCGAGCGATTCACCGGTTCCCGGCCGTGAGGAGCGAAGCGACGTCAAGGTTCGCGTGCTCGCAGCACTGCACGAACTCGCGCACGACTTTCCCGGCAAAAATGTGGTTGTCGTCGCTCACGGAGGCGTGATTCGCGCCGTTCTGCATTCGACGACGGGAACGGCGTTTTTCGGTGAACGAATCACGAACGGCTCGGTGCATTCGTTCCACCATTCGGACGATGGGTTGCAACTCGTTCAGTTCAACGACCCTCTTGAGTTATTAACCGATGACATCACGCTCCCCGATTTCGAAGACCAGCAGCCACTGGAGAAACGCGACTGATGGGCTGGAAAAGCATCGAGTCACTTCACCCGAACGGTGTCCGTGTGCGCGCTGCCCTGGATGGTCATGGCATCCACACCGAAATAGTCGAAACTCTCGAATCGTCACCGACCGCTGCGCGAGCGGCTGAGCAACTCGACATCGAAATTGGTCAAGTCTGCAACTCGTTGATATTCAACGCGGACGGTCAACCATTGCTCATCCTTGCGTCAGGCGGGCACAAGGTCGATACCGACCGTGTCGCAGCCGAGATCGGGGCGACCTCGATTCACCGACCAGACGCCGATTTCGTTCGTGAACACACGGGCCAACCGATCGGCGGTGTCGCCCCGGTTGGACACCCGTCGCAACTGCGCACGATTGTTGACACGACGCTGGACAATTGGGACGTCGTGTGGGCCGCAGGCGGTCACCCACATTACGTTTATCCAACCTCGTTCGAGGAACTTGTCCGCATCACGGGCGGCCAGCCGCTCGACGTTGGGGTGCAGTAGTCCGAAAGCGGCTAGTTGGCTGCGATCATAAATTCGCGAATAGCGTCCGCGGACTCAATGGGACGCTCATAGTGGATGAGGTGCCCAACGCACGTCAACACAACCAATGTGGCTGAGTCAAACATTGGTTGGAGCGCAACTTGTGCCGACAGCGGCGTCACGTCGTCCACGTCTGATGCAATGAGCAAAACCGGAGCGTGAATGTCGTGGGCGTAATCCGCGACGCACGACGAGATGGACACGTCGAATGCATCGACGAGCGAATCTTTATCGGCATAGAGCGAGAAATACGCTGCGTGTTGTGCGTGGATCCACTCTCGCAGGCTTTTGTCGGTCGTTGTGGCCAAGATCCCGCTCATGATGCGAACGAAAAGCGGGTTGGACAGCCACGCATCCCCCAGCCGCACGGGAAGGTATTTCCCGATTGAATACCAAAGGCGAGTGATTATGGCGACGAAAAGTCTCGGCCCCTCGAGCGCACGTTGAGCAATCGGGTTGATGAGCACGATGGGCTGACGTCGTTTTCCGCGAAGTCCATTCGCGACCACCACCGATCCGAAGGAATGACCGACGATAACGGCGTCACGGGTCCCCGTCGCAATGAGAAATTCCCGAAGCCATCGGCCGTAGTCATCGATGGACTGGCCGGATTTGTCCCACGATTCAGTCGACCCAAATCCCGGAAGGTCGGGGATTACGACACGAAATTCCTTTAAAGCACGCGCTATCAACTCGAGACCGTGATGGTCGCCCCGATAGCCGTGGACGAGAACGATAGTTTGAGCATTCGCGACCGGCGCGGGGTACTCCCACCAGTGTGTCTCCACCCTATCCACGTCGATTACGCGCTCGATGCTCTGTCGCGGCGGCACAATCTCGGGAAATGGATACGGCAGCGTCACTCTCGTAGTTTAGGACGGTACGCCACTTCCCCGACGGTCGGACGCTGGGTTCCTCGTTTCGCGACCGTCTCGCGAATAGGGTGAAGACATGAGCACATGGGAACGACTCGGCGTATTCGACCTCGAAACGACTGGGCTTGACGTCACTCAAAGCCGCATCGTCACCGCGTATATCGGGGTACTCGACCAGAGCGGCGCGGTGATTGAGTCACACGAATGGATTGCTGACCCAGGGATTGAGATTCCCGCGGCGGCTGCAAACGTGCACGGCTTCACGACGGAACGCGCGCGTGCCGAGGGCCGCCCAGCGGGTGACGTTGTTCCCGAGGTGGTGGCTCGTCTTCGCACTCTATTTGCCGAGGGAACGCCGGTCGTCGCCTACAACGCGTCATATGACTTTTCGCTCTTGCACCACGATGCGATTCGAAACGGAGTCGAGCCGCTTCGCGACCCGTCGCCCATCATCGATCCGCTGATCATTGACAAGAAGGTCGATACCTACCGAAAGGGTTCACGGACTCTCGTCGCTGCGTGCGATGTCTACGGAGTCGACCTGGGTGACGATGCGCACGATTCACGGGCCGATGCGGTCGCTGCTGGGCTCGTGTTCCAGGCAATTCAGGAAAAGTTCGGCCTCGCGCCCGAGATGCAGTTGTCCCCGTTGGAGTTACACGACGCGCAGATTGATTGGGCGAAAGCCCAGGCGGAATCGTTTGCTCGATATCTGGCGCAAAAGGGTGAAACCTCTCGCCGCGCCGGTGACGGAGTGTGGCCAGTCTTTCGCGGCTAAGTCAGGTGCCGGAATGAAGAAAGCCACGCGAATCGCGTGGCTTTCTTGTTACATCGAGACGTCTACTGGCCGAAGCCCTCGTAGCGCTTGTTGAACTTCTCGACGCGGCCGGCCGAGTCCATGATGCGCTGCTTACCCGTGTAGAACGGGTGCGATGCGCTAGAGATTTCAACGTCAATGACGGGGTACTCGACGCCATCCAGAGAAACCGTCTTTTCCGACGTCGCCGTCGAACGGGTGAGGAACATTTCGCCACTCGCGAGGTCGCGGAACACGATCGGAGCGTACGTGGGGTGAATTTCAGACTTCATGATGTCCTTTAGAGAGTGCAGGCGCGCATCTGCGCAACGCCCAAGTGTATCAGAACCAGCAGCGTGCTACGAATCACCGCGAGCGGCGAATCGGCCCGCGAATCGGGAGACGACGACAGGGATGCCGAATGCCGAACTCAACACTTCGGAGTCGATGACCGAGCCAATGGGGCCCGACGCATGAACTCGCCCGTCAGTCAACACGAGTGCGTGTGTGAATCCGGGTGGAATCTCTTCCACGTGATGAGTGACCATGAGGATGACGGGAGCGTTGGGAGAGGTCGCGTAATCCCCCAGTAATCGAACTAGTTCTTCGCGCGAACCCAAGTCAAGACTGGCCGCGGGTTCGTCCAGTAACAGAATTTCCGGATCGGTCATCACCGCGCGGGCGATCATCGCGCGCTTTTGCTCACCGTCACTGAGTGTTCCGAATGCCCGATCGGCAAGGTGGTCGAGCTTCCATTCGGTGAGAACGCGGCGGGCACGTTCTTCGTCCACGGATTCGTACTGTTCATTCCAACGACCGGTGACCGCCCAGGCGGCGGTCATGACAACGTTGACGACGGTCTCGGTCACGGGGATTCGGCGGGCCAAGGCGGTTGATGCCAACCCCACCCTCGCGCGAAGCCCAAAAACATCGACGTCACCGAGCTGTTCGTCGAGGACCGTCACCGCTCCGTCCGTCGGGTGCTCATGGGCGCCAGCCAACATCAGGAGTGTTGTCTTTCCCGCGCCGTTTGGCCCGATGATGACCCAGCGCTCGTCGTCATGGACAGTCCACGAGATGTCGTCGAGAATTACGTTGCTATCGCGAATAACGGACACAGTGTGAAAATTAACGACCTCAGACATTGTTCCTCAAGACTACGCACAATCAACTGGTGATTCGGGCTATTCTGGGGGAAAAGGTGCACCTGAAGGGGCATCCCGGGCAATGAGGAGACGATGTGGCACGATTCATCGTTGTCTGCGATGTAGACTCGACGCTGATTGAGAACGAGGTCATCGACCTCCTCGCAGAAGTTGCCGGCACGAGCAAAGAGGTTTCGGCCATCACCGCAAAGGCAATGCGTGGCGACATTGATTTCACCGAATCGCTCCTCAAACGAGTCGATACGCTGCGCGGCACCCCAGCAACCGCGCTCAACACGGTTCTCGAACAAGTGTCGGTGACACAGGGCGCTCTTGCTCTGGCGCAGTCCGTTCACGAGGCGGGCGGTTTCATGATCGCGGTCTCGGGCGGCTTTCACGAGGTCATCGATCCCATCGCGACGCAACTCGGTCTCGACGCGTGGACCGCCAATCGTCTCGAAATTCTGGACGGCGAACTCTCCGGGCGCCTGTACGGTCCGATTATCGATGCCGCAGCGAAGGCCAATTATCTGAGCGCATTTGCCAAATCAAAGCGAATTCCCTTGACCCATACGATCGCGGTCGGGGACGGCGCTAACGACCTCGCCATGATGTCAATGGCCGGGCTGTCCGTGGCCTTTTGTGCCAAGCCAGTTGTGCGAGACGCCGCCTCGGTGCACATCGATGAACGAGACCTGTCCCTTGTCGCGAGCTATTTTGGCCGCCGTGCGATGTAGTCGCGGTTAGTGACCCATTCCTAAACCGCCATCAACCGGGATGACCGCACCGGAAATGTAGGCCGCGTCGTCAGAGGCGAGCCACGCAACAACCGCCGCAACTTCGGACGGCGCCGCGAACCGCCCGGCGGGAATGTTGCGCTTGTATTCGGCCTGTTGTTCCGCAGGAAGCGCCGCAGTCATGTCCGTTTCGATGAAACCGGGTGCGACGACGTTCGCGGTTATTCCGCGCGACCCTAGTTCCCGGGTTATCGAGCGTGCGAATCCGACGAGAGCGCTCTTGGACGATGAGTAGTTAACCTGTCCTGCACTACCGAAAAGGCCCACGACCGACGAGATAAAAATTACCCGGCCAAAGCGCTGTTTGATCATCGAGGTGATCCCGCGCTTGACGACTCGGAAGGACCCGGTGAGGTTCGTATCAATCACGGATTCGAAATCGTCGTCGGACATGCGCATGAGCAACGTGTCCTTCGTGATTCCGGCATTGGCGACGAGCACCTCGATCGGCCCGAGCTTTTCTTCGACGGTCGCGATGGCACTGGTCAGCGAGTCACCATCGGTCACATCGGCGATGACCGTGAGGCTTCCCGTCGGTCCTTCGCCACTGCGAGCGGTGACCGCAACGCGATGGCCCAATTCAACGAACTTTTCGGCGATGGCATAACCGATTCCACGGTTACCCCCTGTGATAAGAACTGTGCGAGCTGTCGTCATGAGTACCAGCGTAGTGGTGGGCGTACACTGGAGACATGTCGCACGTGACTCCCTCTCTGACATCGCTGCCGGTGTCACCAACGGAAGAACGCCAGTCACGACTCGGGCAGTACCTCCTGGCGATGGTGTTGCGACTCGTGTGCCTCTTCCTGTGCTTTGTCACTCCCGGTTGGTGGATTTTGTTGCCCGTGACCGGAGTCATCGTTTTCCCGTTAATCGCGGTCGGGCTGGCTAACGTCGTCAATTCGAACAAGTCGCGGTCCGTCCAAACTCGCGAGTCCAACGTCCCAAGTCTGACGAGTTTCGTTCCGTGAGCCCGTGGCGTCTTGCGCTTTCGCGACGCTGGCTCGGCATATTCGGCATCACTGTCTTGTTTGCGGTTGCATGCGTAGGACTAGGGCAATGGCAGTTCGCGAGACGAGCGGAAGCCCGCGCGGCAATCGCATTACTCGACGCAAACTACGAGCGACCCGCCGTCGACCTGGCAACCGAAGTCCCCTCCGTGAGTGACGCCGACCCGGGCGACAAATGGAAGACAGTGCGCGTAACGGGAACGTATGTAACTGGATCCGTCACGTACGTACGAACGCGGTCCGGTCCGGGCGGAATTGGATTCGAGCGGCTCGCGGCGATCGCTCAATCGAACGGGACCGTCTTCATTGTGGACCGTGGCTGGGTCCCCGCGAACGCCGACAATTCGGCTCCTGCCTCGACTCCCCCTTTGCCCACTGGGAATGTCGTTGTCACATCGCATCTCATCCCAGGCGAACAAGTGATTGTCGGTCGGGACGCTCCTGCTGGCCAAATTGCGACGATCAATCTAGACACTCTTGACACCGCCATTGATGGAGCTGTCTATCGAGGTTGGTACGGGCGACTTGTCTCTGAGTCTCCGTCCGCCGAGGCTGGCGCACCCTGGGAGCGGCCAGTGCTGGACGAGGGCCCCCACCTCTCGTACGCGCTTCAGTGGTACGTGTTTGCCGTCATGGGGTTCATTGGTTTCGGCTGGGCGCTTCGAAAAGAAGCCCGCGGCGATGTAGTACCAGTGCCGAAGGTTCGGCGGCAGAAAAGCGATGAAGACTTCGAAGATGCCGCGGTGGACGCTACGCGAGCTCGATGAGCTCTTGGTATTCCTGGCTCCAGAGGTCTTCGAGTCCGTCGGGCATTATTAGTACGCGCTCGGGGTTGAGTGCTTCTACGGCTCCCGGATCGTGGCTGACGAGAACGACGGCTCCCTTGTAGTGCGATAGGGCACCGAGAATCTCGTCCCGCGAGGCGGGGTCGAGGTTGTTGGTTGGCTCGTCCAAAATCAGAACGTTCGCGCTCGACACTACGAGCGTCGCGAGTGCGAGCCTCGTCTTTTCTCCACCCGAAAGGACTCCGGCGGGCTTTGTCGCATCGTCCCCCGTGAACAGGAACGAACCGAGAACCTTGCGTGCCTCGGTTTCCCCCAGGTTTGGGGACGCGGACATCATGTTCTCGAGAACGGAGCGCGTGACATCGAGCGTTTCGTGTTCTTGAGCGAAATAGCCGACGCGTAGACCGTGACCCGCGTCAATCGAACCGGTATCGGGCGAGTCAACCCCCGCGAGTATCCGCAGGAGCGTGGTTTTACCCGCGCCATTGAGGCCGATCACAACGACCTTGGAGCCCTTGTCGATAGCGAGATCGACGGCCGTGAAAATTTCTAACGAGCCGTAGGACTTCGACAGGTTATGCGCCATGATCGGTGTTCGACCGCACGGAGCGGGATCGGGGAAACGAAGTTTCGCTACGCGGTCTTGCGCGCGGACCTCCTCGAGCCCTGAAAGCATCTTCTCGGCGCGAGCAACCATCTGGTGAGCGGCGGCCGCCTTCGATGCCTTCGCTCCAAATTTCGCCGCCTGAAGTTGCAGGGTCGACGCCTTCTTTTCCACGTTCGCACGTTCCTTCTTGCGGCGTTCCTCGTCGGATTCGCGCTGACGAAGATAGTGCTTCCATCCCATGTTGTACACGTCGAGTCGTTCACGATTCGCGTCGAGATAGAAAACGCGATTGACGGTTTCGGTAACCAGAGCGACATCGTGGGAAATAACGATGACACCGCCCTTGTAGTTAGCGAGGAAATTGCGCAGCCACACGACCGAATCAGCGTCGAGGTGGTTGGTCGGCTCGTCCAAGATCATCGTCTCGGCGTCACTGAACAGAATGCGGGCGAGTTCGATGCGCCTGCGCTGACCTCCGGAGAGTGTGTCCAATGGTTGGCCCAAAATATGGTCGGGAAGTCCCAGGTTGTTGGCAATCGATGCGGCTTCTGCTTCGGCCGCATATCCCCCGAGTGACGTGAATCGATCGGTCAGATTTCCGTACTTCGTCATTGCCTGAGACGCGATGTCGGAATCGTCTGCGCCCATCAGTCGACTTGCCTCTTCCATCTGAATCAGGATTGACCCCAGCCCTCGTGCATCGAGGATCCGAGTGCGCGCGAGTTGGGTTGTGTCGCCCGTTCGGGGGTCCTGCGGAAGGTAACCAAGTTCACCACGAACCGAAACACTGCCGCCGTTTGGCAACAGGTCTCCGGCGAGAACCTTGGTGAGCGTTGTCTTTCCGGCCCCGTTGCGACCGACGAGACCGACCTTGTCGCCCTTGTCGACACGAAAATTGACCTCGGACATGAGGGTTCGCGCCCCGACCCGGATTTCGAGGTTCGTGACGTCAATCATTAGATGCTGAAGCCGAGGGCGCGCATCATGTCGCGCCCGTCATCCGTGATGCGCTCAACACCCCACGGTGGCATCCACACCCAGTTGATGCGGAAACGTTCGACCACTCCGTCGAGGGCGTTCTCCAATTCCTTCTCGATCACGTCCGTGAGCGGGCAACCCGCGCTCGTCAGTGTCATCGACACAACAAGCGCGTCGTTCTCGTCGTCCCACGCGAGGTCATAGATCAGTCCGAGGTCGACGATGTTGACGCCAAGTTCGGGATCGATGACGTCTTTGAGCGATTCGAGAATCGTGTCGAATCGATCAGCGGCGAGTTCGCTCACGGAACGTCCACGAGGAATCGGTCATATCCCTCGTCTTCGAGGCGGTCAGCAAGTTCCGGCCCGCCCTCTTCGGCAATCGTCCCGTTGACAAAGACGTGCACGTAATCGGGACGGATGTAACGGAGGATTCGCGTGTAGTGCGTGATGAGCAGCACACCCATGTTGGTGTTTCCCTTGACGCGATTCACGCCCTCGGAGACAATCTTGAGCGCGTCGACGTCGAGCCCGGAGTCCGTCTCGTCGAGCACAGCGAAAGCCGGTTTGAGAAGTTCCATTTGCACAATCTCGTGGCGCTTCTTTTCGCCACCAGAGAATCCCTCGTTGACGTTGCGAGCGGCAAACGACTCATCCATTTTCAGGTCGGCCATCGCCTGTTTGACCTCTTTGCCCCACGTCCGAAGGCTTGGCGCGTCTCCGTCAATCGCGGTCTTCGCGGTCCGAAGGAAGTTCGACACAGAGACCCCGGGAATCTCAACGGGATACTGCATGGCGAGGAAGAGTCCGGCGCGTGCGCGCTCGTCGACGCTCATCTCGAGAACGTCTTTGCCGTCCAACAGGATCTGCCCGGAGTTCACCGAGTATCGAGGGTGACCCGCAATTGTGTAAGCCAGAGTCGACTTACCCGATCCGTTCGGGCCCATGATCGCGTGGGTTTCGCCTGAGTTGATGGTGAGGGTCACGCCTTTGAGGATTTCCTTTGTGCCTCCGTCGACGTCAATAGAGACGTGGAGGTCAATGATCTGCAGAGTGGCCATGATTACTTTCGATTAGTGGTGTCTACGTAAATGTCCGAGCCGTCAATCTCGACGGAATAGACGGGAACCGGCTCAAACGCCGGGAAATTGCGGGGCGCTCCGTCGGACAGTCCGAACTTCGAACCGTGAGCCCAGCACTCGATGGTGTCGTCTTCAACAAACCCGTCGGACAACGAGATGTCGCCGTGAGAGCAGCGATCGCCGATTGCGTGAACCTCGCCCGTCGATTCGCGAACGACGGCGATCGGAAGATCATCGATTACGACCTTCATGGACTTGCCAGGTGCCAACGAGTCGAGAGTGGCAACGAGTTCGCGGGTCATGAGTTTCCCGCCACTGCGTCCAGGGCCGAAGCGAGCACCTCGGTGAGTCGTTCCTCGAGTTCGGGAATCTGGATGTGACCGACGATGTCGAGCAGGAACCCGAGGGCGACGAGTCGGCGAGCCTCGGACTCGGTGATGCCTCGAGTCTGAAGGTAGAAAAGGTGTTCGTCATCGAGACGTCCCGTTGCACTCGCGTGACCGGCGCCGGCAATGTCCCCGGTTTCGATTTCGAGGTTCGGGACCGAATCTGCGCGCGCACCGTCCGAGAGAATGAGGTTTCGATTCGCTTCGTAGGAATCCGTTCCGGTTGCCTCTGCACCGATCAGCACGTCACCAACCCACACCGTGTGAGTGCCCTTGCCGTGGAGCGCGCCTTTGTACAGAACGTTCGAACGAGTTTGCGGTGCCTTGTGGTGGACGAACACCTGGTGCTCAATGTGGCGGCCACGGTCGGCAAAGTACAAGCCGTACGCCTCGACAGCGGAACCCGCCCCGGCGAGCGTAATCGCTGGATTGACCCGCTGAATTGCACCGCTGAGCGAAACGAGGACGTGGTCGACGTGCGCGTCCCGGTCGACGTGCACGAAGTGCGATGCGGCGTGGATGGAGGTGTTATCCCACTCCCCAAGGTGGACGATTCGAGCGTTGGAGCCATCGCGGGCAATGATCTCGATGTTTTCGACGAGAGACGTCGCGCCGTTGTTCTCGATGATGACGGTGCGGTGGGTGTTGGGAGTGAACTCAATCACGAGGTGTGCGGCTCGCACTCCGTCGAAAGTTCGACAAATCGTTACAGGCTCGCCATCCCCGTCGACCCTGACAACCAGGGCGTCGCTCGTACTTGACCAGGCCTGTGCTGAGAGGCGATCTTCGGGAAGCCCGGCTTTACCGGCGGCATCCGCCATCGGAATCCACTCGTGATGTGCACCGGTAACGGTGACGTCGTAATGACCGCCATCGAGCACGCCGTCAGCGAGCGCAGAGAGCGCGTCGATTGGGCTGAGTCGCCACTCCGGTTGCCGCAACGAAATCGGGGGGAACTCGTCGGGATTTGCCGAAGAGAAACGTTCGTTGCGCGTCTGAACAGGCGTTTCCCACCATTCGGGCGCGGCAGACGGAGTCGTTGCAGAGACCGCCATTAACCGACCGACCCTTCCATGTTCATCTCGATGAGCTTGTTCAATTCGAGTGCGTATTCCATTGGGAGCTCGCGAGCGATCGGCTCGATGAACCCTCGCACAATCATCGCCATGGCCTCGTCTTCCGGCATTCCGCGTGACTGCAAGTAGAACAGTTGTTCTTCACTGACTCGAGAGACGGTCGCCTCGTGACCGAGGTGGACATCGTCGACTCGAATGTCAATCGCCGGGTAGGTGTCGCTTCGCGAGATGGTGTCGACCAGCAGCGCGTCACATCGTACAGTGTTCGCCGAGTGGTGAGCGTTTTCACCCATTCGAACCTCACCGCGATACCCCGCTCGACCGCCGCCGCGAGCGATTGACTTCGAGATGATTGAGGACGTCGTGTTGGGTGCGAGGTGGATCATTTTGGCACCAGCGTCTTGGTGTTGTCCCGGTCCTGCAAAGGCGACCGAGAGGGTCTCTCCCTTCGCATGTTCACCTACGAGGAAGATCGACGGGTACTTCATCGTCACCTTCGAACCGATGTTTCCATCGACCCATTCCATCGTGGCACGTTCGTGAGCGACAGCCCGCTTCGTCACGAGGTTGTACACGTTCGTCGACCAGTTCTGAATCGTCGTATAACGGACGCGGGCGCCCTTCTTGACGACGATTTCGACAACTGCCGAGTGAAGTGAATCGGTCTTATAGATCGGCGCGGTGCAACCCTCGATGTAGTGGATGTAGGAATCTTCGTCGGCGATAATCAGCGTTCGTTCGAACTGGCCCATGTTCTCGGTGTTGATTCGGAAATAGGCCTGAAGCGGGATTTCGACGTGAACACCCTTCGGGACATAGACGAACGAACCGCCCGACCACACCGCGGTGTTGAGCGCGGCGAACTTGTTGTCGCCACTAGGGATAATCGTGCCGAAGTACTCTTTGAAGATTTCTGGGTGTTCCCGCAGAGCCGTGTCGGTATCGAGGAACAGGACACCCTGTTGCTCGAGGTCTTCGCGGATTTGGTGATACACGACCTCGGATTCGTACTGAGCCGCGACGCCAGCGACAAGACGCTGACGTTCCGCTTCGGGGATCCCAAGACGTTCGTACGTCTTGCGAATGTCCTCGGGAAGGTCTTCCCACGATTGCGCTTGGCGCTCGGTGGATTTGACGAAGTATTTGATGTTGTCGAAGTCGATATCCGACAGATCCGCGCCCCAGTTCGGCATCGGCTTCTTGAAGAACAGTTCGAGTGCCTTGAGGCGTCGTTCGAGCATCCATTCGGGCTCGTTCTTGCGCCGAGATATGTCTTTGACGACGTCAGCATTAATCCCTCGCTGAGCGCTCGCTCCTGCCGAGTCGGAGTCGTGCCATCCGAATTCGTACTGACCGAGACCCTCGAGTTCCGGTCGGTCGACGATGATGTCTCCCATGGTGTCCTTTCTCGTCTCAAACACGTTCATCGTGCCGACGAACCGCACCACGTGCGGTGCGAACCTAGACTGGAAGCCCTTCGGTTCGCTTTCTTATCCTACCCGTTAGGCGCTCATGGTCCTCTCGTTACCGTCGACACTCGGCTCCCGTTTTGTTCGTTTCATTGTCTGGGCAGTGCTGGTTGCGAACATCGGTATCACCGTCACCGGTGCGCTTGTGCGCTTGACGGCCTCCGGGCTTGGTTGCCCTACCTGGCCGCTGTGCACCGAGGACTCACTCGTCACCACCCCCGAAATGGGGATCCACGGGATTATCGAATTCGGCAATCGCCTTCTGACATTCGCCCTCCTCATCGTGACGGTTCTTGTGTTGGTCGCACTGTGGAAACTGCGTCGCGAACACCGAGACCTCTGGAGATTAGGAATCATTCTTCTCGCCGGAATCCCGCTTCAAGCGGTCGTCGGCGGAATTTCGGTATGGATGAAGCTGAATCCCTACGTGGTTGGGCTCCATTTCGTTTTGTCGATTGCGATGACCGTTATCGCGACGATTCTGGTGATCCGCGTCTATGACGGCTCGACAACCGCTCGTCTTCGCGCCGTACCGGTCGTCTCCTGGCTTCTCGTGGCGTCGACGCTCATGACGCTCCTCATGGGCATACTCACGACCGGCTCGGGGCCGCACGCTGGAGATGCGGCCGCTCCGCGCAACGGTCTCGAACCCGAGTTCATTCAGCACGTGCATTCGTGGCCGGCCTATGCCAGCATCGTGCTGGTTAATGTCGCGTGGTTCACAGGGAATGCGCGAGCGCGACGGTGGATGGCCGCGCTCTTGTTCTCGTTTGTCGCTCAGGCGCTCGTTGGTGTTATCCAGTCGCGAACCGGGTTGCCAGTCCCCCTCGTCGCCGTTCACGTCTTGATGGCGATGACCACGACTGCTATCGCAACAGCGGCGATCTATCGCAGTGCGATGAGTGGATCGATGGCGACCGCGATAAAGAGTGCGGTCAAGTAACTATTGCTCGCGTGGAAAACGCGCATCGGGTTCGCTGTGACACCGCCAATTGATTTGTTGTACAAGACGTGTGTCTCGATGATGAACCAGCCGCCGGCAAGAACCGCGACGGAGCTGTAGACGAGACCCATCGGTGCAACCGGGATCAAAACAAACGAGGCGACGACGGTCGCCCACGCGTAAAGGATCACCTGGAGACCCACCGCGACGCGAGGTCGAAGCACGCTTAACATAGGTACTGACGCTGCGGCGTAATCGTCGACGTACCGAAGGCTGAGCGGCCAGTAATGAGCGGGTGTCCAGAGGAATACGACGACAAACAGAATCCAGGGAGTGAGGTCGAGTTCACCCGTCACAGCCGCCCAGCCGATGAGAACGGGGAAACATCCCGCGATTCCGCCCCACACGATGTTTTGTTCCGTTCGTCGTTTCAACAGAAGTGTGTAGACGAACACATAGAACAGGATTGCCAGAAGCGCGAGTACTGCGGCGAGCAGATTCGCGACGAAATACAACACAACAAGCGATGCGATACCGATGCTGGTGGCGAAAGCCAGCGCTTTTACGGGTGAAATCTCACCAGAAACGATGGGGCGGCCCTTGGTGCGTGCCATCAGGATGTCAATGTCACGGTCGATATACATGTTGAAGGCGTTCGCCGAACCGGCACTGAGTGCGCCACCAACGAGCGTCCCAAGAACCAACCACAGGTTTGGAACTCCGCGGGCCGCGAGGAACATCACCGGTGCGGTCGTGACGAGCAACAGCTCAATCACGCGCGGTTTCGTCAGGGCCACATACGCGCCGATTCGACGAATAGCAGGCTGAGGACCAACTCTCCCGGTCGAAGGGGGAAGGCTGGTCGACGTCACGAGATAAGTCTATTCTCTGCTGGCACAGCACGAATCCCGTTAGAATGACCTCACCACCATTACCGCGCCAACCGTGTGCCATCGTCGTCACCGCGAGTTGTTCTGAGGCGCTGACCGTTCGCTCGAGATTGGATGATTGATGACGAAATTGGACTGGACCGAGCTCGATGACCGTGCGGTAAACACGGCCCGATTGCTGGCGGTCGACGCTGTTGAGAAGGTCGGCAATGGTCATCCTGGCACCGCGATGTCCATGGCTCCCGTCGCCTATCTCTTGTATCAAAAGGTCATGCGTCACGATCCCGCGGACACCCACTGGATTGGGCGCGATCGTTTCGTTCTTTCGATTGGGCATTCGTCTCTCACCCAGTACACGCAACTCTTCCTTGGCGGCTTCGGGCTTGAGCTCGATGACCTCAAGGCCTTCCGCACATGGGGCTCGCAAACCCCGGGGCACCCCGAGTTTGGGCACACAAAGGGCGTGGAAATCACCACTGGCCCACTCGGTCAAGGACTCGCCTCTGCGGTGGGCATGGCGTATGCGCAGCGATTCGAGCGCGGACTTTTCGATCCGAAGTCGAAGCCGGGAACCTCACCCTTCGACCACCACACCTACGTGATTTGTGGCGATGGCGACATGCAGGAGGGCGTGACGGCCGAGGCCTCGTCGCTCGCTGGCCACCAGCAACTCGGAAACCTTGTCGTGATTTATGACTCGAACCAGATTTCTATCGAAGATGACACGAATATCGCCTTCACCGAGGACGTCGCTGCGCGGTATCGCGCCTATGGCTGGGATGTTCGCGAGGTTTCCTGGCGAACTCCGAAGGGATATGTCGAAGACGTCCCCGCCCTGCATGCCGCGATCGAGGCGGCAAAGGGTGAAATCCACAAACCGTCGCTCATCATCCTGAGAACCATTATCGGCTGGCCCGCGCCAACCAAACAAAACACGGGCAAGATTCACGGATCGGCTCTCGGATCGGACGAAGCGAAGGCAACCAAAGTCGCGCTGGGCTGGGACCCCGAACAGTCGTTCGTCGTTCCCGAAGACGTCCTCACGCACACTCGCTCGTTGAAAGAACGTGCTGCGGTTGCGCGATCAGAGTGGGACAGTCGTTTCGCCGAATGGTCGACGGCACATCCTGAAAATGCCGAACTTTTGAAGCGTCTGCAGGCAGGTGAACTTCCGGATGGAATCGACGATGCACTTCCCGTTTTCGAGCCGGGAACTGCGCTCGCGACCCGCGCGGCGAGCGGCAAAGTGCTCAACGCGATCGCTGCTGTCATGCCCGAACTGTGGGGTGGTTCTTCCGATCTGGCCGAGTCGAACCTCACCACGATTGATGGCGCGGCGTCGTTCGTGCCGTCCGAACACTCAACCCATCACTTCACGGGCGACATCTACGGGCGTGTGCTTCACTTCGGAATTCGCGAGCACGCGATGGGCGCAATCCTCAACGGAATTGCCCTTCACGGTCCGACGCGATCCTACGGTGGCACGTTCCTCATCTTCAGCGACTACATGCGTCCCGCTGTGCGACTAGCTGCGTTGATGAAGACGCCGTCAATCTTTGTCTGGACGCACGACTCGGTTGCGTTGGGTGAAGACGGTCCGACCCATCAACCGATCGAGCAGTTGGCGACGTTACGGGCAATCCCCGGATTAGACGTCGTTCGGCCGGCGGATGCAAACGAAACGGCCTGGGCGTGGAAGACCATCCTCGAACGTCGAAACGGTCCAGCCGGAATTGCGTTGTCACGTCAAAACCTTCCCGTGTTTGATCGATCGACGGCGGCCTCGTCGACCGAATTCGCGCCCGCACGGCACACGGCAAAGGGCGCATACACCCTTATCGACTCCCCCACGGGAACCATCGATGTGATCCTGATTGCGACGGGGTCTGAGGTGTCCGTCGCGGTCGATGCCCGCGCTCTGCTCGAGTCCAAGGGGATCGGGGCCCGCGTCGTATCGGCACCGTGTCTTGAGTGGTTCGCCGGGCAGTCGGAGGAGTACCGTGAGTCGGTGTTGCCGGCTTCCGTCACCGCTCGCGTATCCGTCGAGGCGGGTCTTGCACTCGGCTGGTCCTCGTATGTCGGAGCAAACGGTGCATCGATCTCAATCGAACACTTTGGCGCGTCAGCGGACTACCAAACCCTTTTCCGTGAATTCGGAATCACCGCCGACGCTGTCGCAACCGCGGCGGAATCTCTTCTGTCCTAAATCGAAAGGCACACTGTGACCAGCCCCACCCAGGAACTCTCCGACGTTGGAGTCTCGATTTGGCTTGACGACCTCTCCCGTGATCGCATCAACTCCGGGTCACTTCAATCGCTCATTGCGAATCGAAACGTCGTCGGTGTAACCACCAATCCGACGATCTTCGCGTCCGCGCTCGCTACGGGACAGTCCTATGGACCGCAGATTGCAGAGCTTGTCGCGGCGGGTGCTTCGGTGACGGACGCCGTGTTCGCCGCAACGACAGATGACGTCGCCGCCGCGTGTGACATCTTCCGGCCCGTATACGACCGAACGAACGGTCAAGATGGACTCGTCTCAATCGAGGTCGAACCCACTCTCGCTTTCGATGCCGCAGCGACGATTTCCCAAGCAAAAGAATTGTTCGCCCGAGTTGGTCGCGACAACGTCATGATCAAGATTCCGGCAACCAAGGAAGGGCTCGGTGCAATCACGGCCGTTCTGGCCGAGGGCATCAGCGTCAACGTCACCCTGATCTTTTCGCTCGAGCGCTACGCCGAGGTCATCGACGCGTATCTCGCCGGTCTTGAGCAGGCCCAATCGAACGGCCACGACCTCTCAACCATTCACTCGGTCGCGTCATTCTTTGTCTCGCGCGTCGACACCGAGATCGACAAGCGTCTGGTCGTTATCGGCACGGATGACGCACTATCCCTCAAGAGCAAAGCCGGTGTCGCGAACGCACGACTGGCTTATGAAGTGTTTGAACAGAAGTTCTCCTCCGAGCGTGCGGCTACACTCGTGGCGGCTGGCGGCAACCGTCAACGCCCGCTCTGGGCGTCGACCGGAGTCAAAGACCCATCCCTTCCCGACACGCTCTATGTGACGGAATTGGCAGCCCCAGATACGGTCAACACCATGCCCGAGAAGACCCTCGAGGCAACGTTCGACCACGCCCCCGTCCACGGCGATGCCGTGAGCGGAACTTACGACGACGCTCGTCAGGTGCTGGCCGAAATCGAAAAGCTCGGGATTTCGATTGTTGAGGTCACGACGCTTCTCGAGCGTGAAGGTGTCGACAAATTCATCGTTTCGTGGAACGAACTTCTTGACATCGTGACCGCCGCGATGGACACCGCGCGATGACCGTTGTCTCGGTATCGGGCGCCGCGGCAGATGCGGTCACGGGGTTAGTGCCACAGCTTGTCTCTAACCGGTTCGCGTCGCGGTTGGGAGCGGGCGACTCGACTCTGTGGGGTCCTGAGGCCGAGTCCGAAGCCGTCGTCCGACTCGGTTGGGTTCATGCAAGCTCACATTCCCGACCGCTTATCGATGAGATCATCGAACTTCGTGACGAATTTCGTGCCCGAGGGCTGAACCGTGTCGTGTTGTGCGGAATGGGTGGCTCGTCACTTGCCCCCGAGGTAATCACGCGCACGGAAGGCGTTCCACTTGTCGTTCTCGATGCGACCCACCCGACTCAGGTGTCCCGTGTCGTCGAGACGGACCTTGAGCAGACCGTCGTGGTCGTGTCATCCAAATCGGGGTCTACCGCGGAAACGGATTCACAGAAGCGTGCATTCGAGGCTGCCTTCGCTGCAGCCGGAATTGACCCCCTCAGTCGAATTGTGATTGTGACCGACCCTGGTTCACCCCTCGACGTCGCGTCACGTGACGCGGGCTATCGCGTCTTTAACGCTGACCCCAACGTCGGTGGTCGCTACTCCGCACTGACCGCATTCGGTCTCGTTCCTTCTGGCCTTGCAGGTGTCGACATCTCTGCCTTGCTGGATGATGCGGATGCGGCATTGCCCGCGCTTCTCGACGACGCGGAATCCAACCCTGGGCTAATCCTCGGTGCTGCGATTGCGGGGACGTTGCCTCGCCGCGACAAGATGGGAATTCTCTCGTCGAATTCTTCCATCGTTGGTATCGGGCACTGGATTGAACAATTGGTCGCTGAGTCCACGGGAAAGAACCACACGGGTGTCCTGCCAGTGGTGTTAGAACCCCGAGCGGCTGACCTTGGTGCGCAGGATCTGTTGCCGGTCCACATCGTTGATGACGCCGCGGTGGCCACATCCGATTCTGTGACGGTCGCTGGTCCACTCGGTGCACAATTGCTCGTATGGGAGGTCGCCACGGCTGTTGCGGGTCACATTTTGGGGATCAATCCGTTTGATCAACCCGACGTCGAATCGGCCAAGATCGCCGCGCGCGCGTTCCTCGATGGAACACCAGAGCCCATCACACCTTTCGCAGTTGATGGCACGGTGGAGATTTCCACTGTCGGCTATTCGCCAACAGAGTCAACTGTTCTCGGGGCGGTTCGGGAATTGCTCAACCAGCTGGCTCACGATGGCTATGTGTCCATTCACGCCTACGCCGATCGCGAATCGGGCTCTGGGTTAGAGTCCGTCCGTGATGTCTTTGCTTCTGCTACGGGTGGCCGACCAACGACGTTTGGGTGGGGACCTCGGTTCCTTCACTCGACGGGTCAGTACCACAAGGGCGGTCCCGCCCAAGGAGTGTTCGTTCAAATCATCGAGCGCGCATCGGTGGACCGCGAGGTACCGGGTCGTCCCTTTACCTTCGGTGTTCTCATGGCTGCTCAAGCGCGCGGGGACGCCGCCGTGCTCGCCGACCACGGTCGACCGGTGTTGACGCTCGCGGTTGACGGATTCTCCAACCTCTCTGACCTCGTCAGCGTGCTACGACGTCTGGGTAACCCGTCGTGACCTTTGCCAACCCGCTTCGGGACCCTAGCGATCGCCGCCTCGGACGAATCGCCGGACCGTCGGGGCTCGTGATCTTTGGTGTGACGGGTGATTTGTCGCGCAAAAAGTTGATGCCCGCCGTATATGACCTGGCGAACCGTGGGCTGCTCCCGCCCGGGTTCGCGTTGGTCGGGTTCGCCCGTCGAGACTGGAAAAATCAAGACTTCATGGAGGTCGTTCACGAGTCCGTGAAAGAGTACGCACGGACCCCATACCGAGAAGATGTCTGGCGCCAACTGTCCGAGGGCATTCGTTTTGTCGCCGGTGAGTTCGACGACGATGCCGCGTTCGACCGTCTGGGTGAAACGATTGCCGAACTCGACCGTGAACGCGGCACCATGGGAAACCACGCGTTTTATTTGTCGATCCCACCACGGTCCTTCCCACTGGTCACCGAGCAATTGCGACGTTCCGGACTAGCGACACCGAAAGACAACGAATGGCGACGCGTCATTATCGAAAAACCCTTTGGATCGGACCTTAAGACCGCACGTGAACTGAATGCCGTCGTGGAGTCAGTCTTCCCGGCGGATTCGGTTTTCCGAATTGATCACTACCTGGGCAAAGAGACGGTTCAAAACATTCTCGCCCTTCGATTTGCGAACATGTTTTACGAGCCGATTTGGAACTCAAACTACGTCGACCACGTACAAATCACGATGGCCGAGGACGTTGGTGTCGGAGGTCGCGCGGGATATTACGACGGAATCGGCGCCGCGCGTGACGTCATTCAGAACCACTTGTTGCAGCTTCTTGCCCTTACTGCGATGGAAGAACCGGTGTCATTCGACGCCGCCGATCTTCGCGCTGAGAAGGAAAAAGTGCTCTCGGCAATCACGCTTCCCCCCGACCTCTCTGTGTCAACCGCCCGCGGCCAGTACGCGAGTGGATGGCAGGGCGGTGTCGAGGTTACGGGATTCCTCGAGGAAGAGGGAATGAACCCTAACTCGATTACTGAAACCTTCGCCGCAATGCGTCTGGACATCGACACGCGACGGTGGAGCGGTGTGCCGTTCTATTTACGTGCCGGTAAACGCCTCGGCCGTCGAGTCACCGAGATCGCTGTGGTGTTCAAGCGTGCACCTCAGTACCTGTTTGAGGCGAGCCAGATTTCGAGCCTCACGGAAAATGCACTCGTCATTCGGGTTCAGCCCGATGAGGGTGTGACGATGAAGTTCGGCTCCAAGGTGCCAGGAGCAGGCATGCAGGTTCGAGACGTCACAATGGACTTCGGTTACGGCCACGCGTTCACCGAGGAGAGCCCAGAAGCCTACGAGCGTCTCATCCTCGATGTTCTTCTCGGAGATCCGCCGCTATTCCCCCGTCACGAAGAGGTGGAGTTGTCGTGGAAGGTTCTCGACCCGATTGAGGCGTTTTGGGAAAAGTCAGGCAATCCGGAGCAGTACGCACCAGGTTCGTGGGGACCGGAATCGGCTCACGAGATGATGCGACGTGACGGACGTGAATGGAGGCGCCCGTGATTATTCCGCTTCCCGACACGACGGTGACGAAGATTCTCAAGGCCTTGCAACGAGCTCGCGAAGATGGTGGCGCGGTCGCCCTCGGGCGAGTTCTCACCCTGGTGATTACGACCACCGCTGACAAGACCGAACGAGTAATTGCCGCGGCGAACGAAGCATCCCGCGAACACCCCATGCGCATCATCGTGATCAACAACGTGAGTGATTCTGCCCAGACCGTCCCCCTTAACGCCGAACTTCGACTGGGCGGTGACGCCGGTGCGAGCGAGGTCATCATCCTGAACGCGTCGGACAAAATTGTCAACGACACCCAAGCGCTAATTAACGGTCTGCTGTTACCGGACGCACCCATGGTGGCGTGGTGGCCCGATGCGGCGCCTCCTCGAATGTCCGAAACATCCCTTGGTCGAGTCGCTGGTCACCGAATTGCGGACACAATCAACTCATCGAACCCGCTCGAGTTGCTTCGCATTCTCGCGGAGGCGTACGAGCCGGGTGACGTTGACCTCGGGTGGACCCGCATTACTCAGTGGCGCGCACTTCTCGCGGCGACACTCGACTCAGGGGTCGATATGGGTATCACTGGAGCGCGAGTTTCCGGTGCGCTCGATAACTCCGCACCGATCTTGCTCGGCGCGTGGTTGCGCAGTGAACTCGGCGTAACCGTCGAACTCGAACTCCTCGACAAGAGCGACATGGGAAACATTCTTCGTGCCGAGATTGTCACCACACGCGGATCAATCGTCTTGGAACGCACCGAACCGGGATTCGCACGCCTCGCGCAGCCGGGACAGCCGGATCACGTGATTTCCCTTCCCTTGCGCGGTCTCGGGGATTGTCTCGCCGAAGAGTTGCGACGTTTGGACACCGACATCGTCTTCGGTCGTGTCCTCACCGAAGGGTTACCGACGCTCGTATCCGAGTCACCGCTCATCTGATGTTTCGCCGTCTAGAGGTTTTCCCCACACGGGTGGACGTCGAGAACCACGTCGCCGCGGAACTGCTCGCCGTCATCGACACCGCGCTGAGCACCCGTGGCCGCGCGGACATCGTCCTCACCGGTGGAACGGTGGGAATCGGGTGTCTGGTGGCGTTGGAGCACCTGGCGCGGGAACGATCCGTTGCGTGGGATTCCGTGCACGTGTGGTGGGGTGACGAACGTTTTCTGCCGACCGACCACTCTGACCGGAACGACGGTCAGGCTAGGGCCGCTCTCTTGGAGCATGTATCAATCCCCAGTGCAAACCTTCACCCATTTCCCCCAGACCGCGGTCAGTCTATTGATCGGGCCCGTGACGAATTTTGCGACCAATTCCCGGATGGTTTCCCCGATTTTGACGTGGTTCTCAATGGGATTGGACCAGATGGTCATGTCGCAAGTCTGTTTCCCGGATCGACCTACGAGGTCGGGTCCGACGTGATCGCGATTCACAATTCGCCAAAGCCACCCGCGGAACGATTGTCATTCACTTTTGAGGCCCTGAATCGCGCCTCACGGGTCTGGATTGTCGCGGCAGGCTCTGATAAAGCCAACGCAATATCACGACTCATGGCCGAATCGCCCCGGGATGTCACTCCCGCTACGGCACTGCACGGAAAACTCGAGACCGCTGTCTTCGTCGATGTCGACGCGGCAGCCGAAATTACCGGTTAGGGCTTTCCCGTTGTCCGCAGGCGCTCAAGCGCGTCCGACAGAATGGTGTTTGCTTCCTCTTCGGTCCGACGTTCCTTGACATACGCGAGGTGCGTCTTATACGGCTCATTCTTGATGACCTGTGGCGGCTTGTTCTTGTTTCGACCGGCAGGCATCCCTGTCGTCGGCGAATCAATCAGTTCGGGAATCTGGTCGTCCGGAACGTCCGCTGCGTAGTACTTGACTGTTTCATTGCCGTCGGCATCCCAATATGAAACGGCAACACGCTCGGCATGGTTTCCGTGGTCGTGTTCCCCCATCGGCCCGCTGCCGACACGAGTTCCGCGAATTGCGTTTCCACCAGCCATGAGTTCCCCTAGACCAATCCGAAGCGGGTGAAGAGCCCGATCGTGACAATGGCGAGCACCCAGATGACCGCGATGATGATCGTGAGACGGTTTAGGTTTCGCTCCGCAACACCGCTCGAACCCAGAGTCGAGGTGACCCCACCACCGAACATGTCCGACAATCCCCCGCCGCGTCCGCGGTGCAAAAGAATCGTCATCGTGAGCAGGATGCTGGTAATCGCGAGGATGACCTCAACGATGATGTAAAGAATGTCCATGGTGTTAACAGTTTATGCGATGACGTGCTTAGGGAACTGCACAATTTTCGCGAATTCCTCCGCGTCGAGGCTCGCACCTCCGACGAGCGCGCCGTCGACATCCTTTTCCCGCATGAAGGACGCGATGTTGCCCGACTTGACGCTACCCCCATACAGGATTCGGGTTGACTCGGCGATTTCCGCAGACAAGACCTCTGCGATGACGGCACGAAGTGCCGCGCACACGTCTTGAGCTTGCTGGGGTGTTGCGGCTTGCCCCGATCCGATTGCCCACACAGGTTCGTAGGCAACCACAATCTCTGAATCGGCAGGGATGCCGCTAAGCGCTGCGCGCAACTGTCCGACGGGTACCGCGCTCGCACCGAATTTCTCGAGGTCCTCGCTCGTTTCGCCAACGCAAATCACCGGGACGATCCCATGCTTGAGGGCGGCCTTCGTCTTGGCCGCGACGACATCGTCGTCCTCGTGATGGTCCTGTCGCCGTTCCGAGTGACCGATGATGACGTAACGACAATTCAACTTCTTGAGGAACTCCCCCGAGATATCGCCGGTGTGCGGCCCATCGTCGAATTGTGAAAGGTCTTGTGCGCCGAAGGCGAAATTCAAACCATCGCTCTCGATGAGCGTTTGCACTGAGCGGATATCGGTGAACGGAGGGAAAACCGAGACCTCGACTTCGCTGGCGGAGAATTTCGCGTCTTTAAGAACCCAGGCAACCTTTTGGACGAAAGCGACCGCACGCAAGTGGTCGAAGTTCATCTTCCAGTTCCCCGCGATGAGTGGGCGTCGAACTACCATCCGAGTACCTCCAGTCCCGGTAACGATTTACCTTCAAGAAATTCGAGGCTGGCTCCGCCACCCGTCGAAATGTGGCCGAACGCCGATTCGTCGAATCCGAGTGCCCTCACTGCCGCAGCGGAATCGCCTCCGCCAACTACCCCGAGACCGTCAACGTGAGTCAACGCGTCCGCGATTGCGCGAGTCCCGGCAGCGAACCTGTCCATCTCGAAAACCCCCATCGGTCCGTTCCAAAAAACAGTCTTCGACGACCGAATGAGGGACGCGAAATTGTCCGCTGTTTCCGGCCCAATGTCGAGACCCAGCCCCGCCGTGCCGAAAGTAGTGTCTTCAATTCCATCAATCGCAGTGACAACTGTGTCCGCGTCAGCACTAAAACGACTTGCGACGACGATGTCAGTTGGGAGGACAATCTCGATGCCCTTCTCGGCAGCGGTGGCGAGGTACTGCCTCACGGTGTCGAGCCGATCGAGCTCGCACAGCGACGAACCGATGTTGTGACCAAGCGCTTTGAGGAAAGTGAAGACCATTCCGCCGCCAATCAAGAGGCGGTCGACACGAGGTAAGAGGTGCTCAATGACGCCGAGTTTGTCGGAAACCTTGGAACCACCGAGAACCACCGTGTACGGGCGCTGAGTATCCGTCGTGAGCCTGCGCAGCACCTCGGTTTCTGCTGCGACGAGTAGTCCCGCCGCGCTCGGTAACAGCAGTGCCGCGTCGAAAACACTTGCTTGCTTTCGGTGAACCACTCCGAAGCCGTCGGACACAAACGCATCCGCTCCCGCGGTGAGCAAACCTGCGAATTCGGCGCGCTCCGACTCTACCGACGAGGTTTCGCGCGGATCAAAACGCAGGTTTTCCAGGACGAGAATTTCTCCTGGTTTAAGCGTTGCGCGACGTTCGTGTGCGTCGGGTCCGACTGTGTCACTCGCAAAGGAAACTGGTGCGTCGATCAGTTCACCGAGTCGAGAGGCAACCGGTGCGAGAGAATACTGTGGATCCGGTGCGCCGTCCGGACGACCGAGGTGGGAAATCGCAACTACTGCGGCGCCGTCGTCAAGCAAACGCTGGAGAGTCGCAAGCGATGCGCGAATACGACCATCGTCGGTGATTACACCATCCGCGAGCGGAACGTTGAAATCACAACGTACAAGTACTGTCTTGCCGCTCAGGTCTCCGAGTGTATCGAGGGTGCGCAGCGACATTACAGAAGTTCAGCGACGTATTCGGTGAGGTCGACGAGACGGTTCGAGTAGCCCCATTCGTTGTCATACCACGAGGCGAGCTTGACGGTATTCCCAATGACCTTCGTGAGTCCGGAGTCATAGATTGACGAGTGGGGGTCGGTCACGATGTCGCTGGAAACCAGAGGTTCGTCGGTGTACATCAAAATTCCCTTGAGCGGTCCATCGGCGGCTTTCTTGTAGGCCGCATTAATTTCTTCGACGGTCACCGTCTTCTTCGACACGAGTGTGAGGTCGGTGATCGATCCGGTCGGAACCGGAACACGTAGTGCGAAACCATCCAACTTCCCCTGCAACTCGGGAAGAACAAGACCTATGGCTTTTGCGGCACCCGTCGACGATGGAACGATGTTTACCGCAGCAGCCCGTGCACGGCGCAAATCGTCGTGCGGCCCGTCCTGCAGATTTTGGTCCGCGGTGTACGCGTGAACGGTAGTCATCAAACCGTTCTCGATACCAAATGCATCGTTGAATACCTTCGCCAGTGGAGCGAGACAATTGGTTGTGCAGGACGCGTTTGAAATGATGTGCTGCGTTGCGGGGTCGTACGTCTCGTGATTCACGCCCATGACAAACGTGCCGTCAACGTCAGTCCCTGGCGCAGAAATGAGAACCTTTCGTGCACCAGCCTCGATGTGCTTCCGAGCGTCTTTCGCGTTGGTGAAGCGACCGGTCGACTCGATGACGATGTCAACGCCAAGGTCTCCCCACGGCAGAAGAGCCGGGTCCCGCTCGGCCAGAACCTTAATTTTTGTCCCGTTGACGATGACGTTCGAATCGTCATACGTGATGTCCGCATTGATGCGACCCATCACCGAGTCAAACTTGAGCAACGTAGCCAGCGACTTGGTGTCCGATAGGTCATTGACCGCGACGACGTCGAGCGCGCTGCCCTGCGCAAGTGCCGCGCGGAGGTAGTTTCGACCGATGCGGCCGAAGCCGTTGATTCCGATTTTGACGGACATGTAAACACCTATCTGCTTGAGCCTTCGTAGTGCGGGAACAAAAAAAAGATAACGTGCCGAATCGGCAACGCTACCTATCTACGAGAGTAGCAAAATTCCGGAGGAATTGTCGCGTGCCGCGGCAAAACGCGCCGCGACATTGTCCCAATTCACGATGTTCCAAAATGCAGAAACATAGTCCGCCTTGACGTTCTGGTAGTCAAGGTAGAACGCGTGCTCCCACATATCCAGTTGCAAGAGCGGCACGGTTCCCTGGGCAGTGTTGGCCTGCTGATCAAAGAGCTGCTGAATGATCAAGCGGCGACCGACCGGGTCCCAGGACAAGATTCCCCAACCGCTCCCCTGAATCCCGAGGCTGGCGGCCGAGAAATGCGCTTTGAAAGCATCAAACGAACCGAAGAACTCATCGATCGCTGACGCGAGTTCGCCGCCGGGTCGGTCCGCACCATCGGCCGAAAGGTTAGTCCAGAAAATCGAATGGTTGATGTGGCCGCCAAGATGAAAAGCGAGATCCTTTTCGAGCTTGTTGATCGCACCGAACGCGTTGGTTGCGCGTGCTTCCTCCATTTGTTCGAGAGCGGTGTTAGCCCCGGCCACGTATGCCGCGTGGTGCTTGGAGTGGTGCAATTCCATGATTCGGGCGGAAATATGCGGTTCGAGCGCGGCGTAATCGTAGGTGAGCTCGGGAAGGGTGTAAACGGGCATGGTTGGCCTTTCGTTGAGGGTTGTTAGTGGTTAATCTTCGAGGTCGCGAATGACGTCGGAAGTTGACGGGATTCCGCTGTCGGATGCTTTTTTGTCTGCCATTGCGAGCAGACGGCGAATCCGCCCGGCCACCGCGTCTTTCGTCATCACTGGTGTGGCGTAATGCCCCAGTTCGTCGAGGCTCGCCTCGCGATTATCGAGGCGCAAGCGGCCTGCGTAAGCAAGGTGGTCGGGAATATCGTCGCCGAGGATCTCGAAAGCGCGCTCCACCCGAGCGCATGCTGCGACGGCGGCTTGAGCGCTGCGGCGAAGATTTGCGTCATCGAAATTGACGAGTCGATTCGCATTGGCACGAACCTCACGCGTCGCGCGCGCTTCGGTCCATTTCTCAAGGCTTGTGGTCGCTCCGATATAGGTCAAGAATGCAGAGATTGCCTCGGCATCGCGAATAACAACTCGGAAACCTCCGCGATGATCGCGCGTCTTGGCGGCAATTCCGCAACGGTTGCAGGCTCCGACCAGAGCCATTGCCGACTCATTGGTGGGCGCAATGATGTCGATTGTTTGGCTCCGACCCGGGTCGGACACGAAGCCCCGAGCGAGAAAGGCGCCACGCAAAACTCCAACGAGGTCTCCAATCGGCGCTGTCGTGAGCCGATTTGGAAGGCCGCGAACTGGTCGCCGGCGAGTGTCAAAAAGGCCGGTGTTGAGAGCGAGTTGGTCGGCCCCCTCCGTGAACAGAACCTTGTGTGTTTCGACCTTGCGGGTTGCGCTCGCGGGAACCGTTGTCGCCGATGACTGAATTCCCATCAGGGTGTGTGCGAGTTGGCGGACTCGGTGCGCCGAGCCGAGGTGGTCCAGTTCTACCTCGACCGCGAGTTTGCCGCGAACCAGGTGTAATCCCCCGCCGAAACGCAGCATTGTCGTCAGTTCAGCCAGACGCGTCGATGGCGGTGCGTCGGCAAGACCGAGCACCTCATCTTTCACCGTCGTGGTCAATGACATGGACACAAATCCTTTTGTTATTCGCGACCGATATCGCGATGCTTGCGGGAAACCGCTACTCCGGGAAGAATTTCGATGCGACGAGCGAGTTCTTCGGCGATAGCAACGCTTCGATGTTTGCCACCTGTACATCCTATTGCGATGGTGGCATAGCGTTTATTTTCGCGAACGTAACCACGAAGGGTCGCTCCGATCATGAGAACGAGACCCTCTAGGTATTGGTCGACATCGGGTTGACCGAGCACGAACGCAGAGACGTCGGGGTGCAAACCGTTCTCGTTCCGCAGACTTTCGGTCCAAAAGGGATTCGGCAAGAATCTTACGTCCGCGACGATGTCGGCGTCGGTCGGAAGACCGTGCTTGAATCCGAATGACTCAATCACAACATTAACGTCGGCGCTTTCGTCCGATCGGAAACTGTCGTAGACGAGAGTCGTTGTCTGGTGGACATTGAGTCCAGTGGTGTCGACGACGACATCGGCCAAGCCGCGAAGAGTCGCCAGTCGATCGCGTTCGGCGCGAATGCCGTCAATCAGTGTCCCTTTACCCTGAAGTGGGTGGGGTCGGCGCACGCTTTCGAAACGCTTGATCAATTCACCATCGGTGGCATCGAGGAACAAGACTCGAACATTTGCACGCGACCGAAGCGAATCGATGATGGGAGCCAGCTCTTCGACGCTGTCGCCTCCGCGAACATCAATCACGACCGCGAGCCTGTTCACTGCTGAATCATCGCTAGACGCGAGGTCGAGGAGTGACGGAAGCAATTGCGAGGGAAGATTGTCGATGACTCGCCAACCGCCGTCTTCCAACGCGTGTGCGGCAGTCGACCGTCCCGCCCCGGACATCCCGGTGACGATAATGACGTGAGCGACGGTGTTTGGCATGGTGTTTTCAGCCTACTCGCGAGTTTCGCTCGGGTTGAGGGTTCCCAGAATTCGCTGCGCGGTGTCCTCACCGATTCCGGGAACACGGCGCAATTCATCGAGGGTAGCCGCGCGGACCGCCGTGGGGCTCCCGAAATGAGAGATGAGTGCCGCGACCCGCTTTGGTCCGATCCCATCGAGTTCGTTGAGCGTCGACGTGAGCGTCTTGGTGCGCTTCGACCGTTGATAGCGCAGCGCAAAACGGTGGGCTTCGTCACGGGCGCGTTGAACCAAGTACAGCGCGTCGCTGTCGCGCGGAAGGATGACGGGGAAATCGCTGTTCGGTAACCACAGTTCTTCCAGTCGCTTCGCCAGACCAACCACCGCGAGGCCCTCGAGTCCCGAGTCCGCCAAGGCTCTGGCGGCCGCGTTTACCTGAGGTTGACCACCATCGACGAGCATGAGGGTGGTCGGGTACCGCATTGTCGGACGTTCCTCGGCCAACCGCACGAGGCGCCGAGAAATCAATTGGTACATCGCTTCGGTGTCATCGCGCGCCGACGCGATTCCAAAGTGCCGGTACTCGTCCTTGACCGGAAGTCCGTCCTCGAATACCACGAGTGAGCCAACGATGTCGGTCCCACCTAGATGCGAGATGTCCGTGCACTCAAATCTCAATGGTGCTTCAGGCAGTCCGAGGTTGTCCCGCAGGTCTTCGAGCGCCCGTGACCGTGCGACGAAATCGTGGGCGCGATGAAGTTCATGTTCGCCCAGAGCCAACATCGCGTTTTTCGTCACGCTTGTCATCAACGTTGCGCGATCGCCTCGTTGCGGAACGGAGATTCGAACTCGTCCCTTCAACTTCGCCGACACTCGACGCTGTGTGAGCGATTCCGCGAGCACGTCGGCTGAAAGGGGCTCGAACGGGACGTCAATCAGCGCCGGTGGTGCGTCCAACTCGTACACGTTCTCGATTGCTTGTTCAAGAATCGCTGCCGGTTCCATTTCGAGCTCGGTGTCGACCGTCCAAGATCGGGTCCCTCGCACACGTCCTCCGCGAACGTGGAAAATGGCGATTGCGGCAGATAATTCACTCGACGCGAAACCAATAATGTCCACATCGAGTTCGTCCCGTAACACAACGGCGCTTTTTTCGGCAATGGACTTCAGAGCGGAGCGTTGGTCTCGAAAACGGGCAGCCGCCTCGAAATCTTGACGCTTCGAGGCCTCGGTCATCTTGTCGGTGAGCTCGTCGACGACCGATGAATCTTGGCGTGTCATGTAGCCGACGAAGTTGTGCGCGAGCGAACGGTGTTCCTCTGCGGAAACTCGCCCCACGCACGGAGCGGCACATTTCCCGATATCTCCAAGAAGGCACGGACGGTCATCACGTCGCGCCTTAGCGAAGGTCGACTTCTCGCAGGACCGAACGGGATAGACCGATAACAACAGGTCGAGGGTCTCTCGTACTGCCCACGACTTGGTGAACGGTCCGAAATACGCCGTTCCGTCCTTTACTCGAGTACGCGCGAGGAACGCGCGTGGGTATTCCTCGCCCATCGACACCGCAAGGTAGGGGTAACCCTTGTCGTCTCGAAACTGAATGTTGAACGGTGGTCGGAATTCCTTGATCCACGTGAACTCGAGATGCAGCGCCTCGAGTTCCGTTCCCACAACGGTCCAGTCGACACGACGCGCGGTATTGACCATACGCGCGGTACGTTCCATCATTCCGGTCGTCGACTGGAAATACGTCGACAGACGGTTTCGCAGGCTTTTCGCTTTTCCGACGTACAGAATTCGATTGTTGTCGTCGAAGAAGCGATACACGCCGGGGTCGGTCGGGATTGACCGCGGAGCCGGGTGCCAGTCCGTCGTCATTTTAGAATTTCCGCCAAGAACGTTCCGGTGTGTGATTCCTTTTCGCGAGCAACCTCTTCGGGGGTGCCGGTCGCGACGATTCGTCCACCGCCGTCACCGCCTTCTGGACCCAGGTCGATGACATAATCGGCTGAACGAATGACGTCCAGATTGTGCTCGATAACGATAACGGTGTTGCCCTTATCGACGAGGGTGTGAAGCACTGTGAGTAGACGACGGACGTCTTCGAAGTGGAGACCAGTAGTCGGTTCGTCAAGAACGTAGACGGTACGACCGGTCGAACGGCGTTGCAGTTCGGTGGAGAGCTTCACTCGTTGCGCCTCACCACCAGACAGCGTGGTCGCGGACTGCCCGAGGCGAACGTACCCCAACCCAACGTCACACAGAGTCTTCATGAACCGATGGATCGACGTGATGGGCTCAAAGAACTTCTCGGCAACTTCGATCGGCATGTCGAGAACCTCAGAGATGTTTTTGCCCTTGTAACGGACCGTGAGGGTCTCACGGTTGTAGCGCTGACCGTGGCATTCTTCACACTCGACATAAACGTCGGGAAGAAAATTCATTTCGATTTTGATGGTGCCGTCACCAGAACAGTTTTCGCAGCGCCCACCCTTGACGTTGAACGAAAAGCGACCCGGCCCATAACCCCGTTCTTTCGCTTCCACCGTTTCCGCGAACAGCGTGCGGATCTTGTCGAACACGCCCGTGTAAGTGGCGGGGTTGGACCTCGGGGTACGGCCGATCGGGGCTTGGTCGACGTGAATGACTTTGTCGAGGTGGTCGAGTCCAGACACGGATCCGTGCCGACCTGGCGTCTGTTTTGCACCGTTCAATCGGTTGGCCATCACTTTGTACAGGATGTCGTTCACGAGCGAACTCTTGCCCGAACCCGAGACTCCGGTGACGGCTACGAACACACCCAATGGGAAATCAACGTCAACGTTGTTGAGATTGTTCGCGGTGGCGCCGTGTACGGTCACGATTCGGTCAGAAGACCACGGTCGCCGCTCAACGCGATCCGACACCTTTTCCCGACCAGACAGGAACGAGGCGGTGTGCGACTTCTTTTCCTTGAGCAGGTTTGCGAGGGATCCAGAATGGACGACCTCGCCACCGTGTTCACCCGCTCCCGGACCGATATCAACGATCCAGTCGGCGGCGTGAATTGTGTCTTCGTCGTGTTCGACGACGACGAGCGTGTTACCAATGTCGCGCAAGCGAACCAGTGTTTCGATGAGCCTGCGGTTGTCCCTTTGGTGGAGACCGATGGACGGCTCGTCAAGGACGTACAGCACACCGGTCAGACCAGCACCAATCTGCGTTGCCAAGCGTATGCGCTGCGCCTCGCCACCGGAGAGCGTTCCCGCGGCGCGGGACATCGTGAGGTAACTGAGCCCGACGTGCAGGAGAAACTCGAGACGCGCAATGATTTCGCGAAGGACGGCTGCGGCAACCTGCGCATCACGCTCGGACAAGGTAAGCGTCGTCATGAATTCGTGAGCGGACTTCAGCGAGAAATCACAGACCTCCGAAATTGACTTGTCGCCGACTGTCACCGCGAGAACGGCTGGCGCTAGGCGTTGGCCTTGGCAACTTTCGCAGGGAACGGTTCGGTGGAAAGCGCCGTAACGCTCCTTCGAGAATTCACCCTCGGTTTCCGAATATTTGCGTTCGACATACGTCAGCACGCCCTCGAAGCCACGTGACATCGAGACCTTGCGCCCGTAGCGGTTTCGCCACTTGATCACAACTTCGTGGTTGTTCCCGTACAGAACGGCGTTTTGGACTTCCTCCGTGAGATCCTTCCAGGGAGTATCGAGACTGAAGTCAAGGTCCAGCGCGAGCCCCTCAGCGAGACGTTCGAAGTACGGGTAAATCAACTCCTTGCTGCCGGGCTTCCACGGCAGCACAACGCCCTGGCGGATGGAGAGGTTGTGGTCGTCGAGGACGAGGTCGACGTCGGCCATCGATTGGGTCCCAATCCCGTGGCAGGTCACGCATGCGCCGAAGGGCGCATTGAACGAGAAGGTTCGGGGCTCAATTTCGGTGAGAGTGAGAACGTGTTGGTTTGGACACGAGAGCTTCTCGCTGAACGTCCGGGATTCGTCGCTGTCGACGAAATCCGCGACGATGACCCCCTGGCCAAGTTTCAGTGCCGTCTCGACCGAGTCGTTGAGTCGAGATGCGTCGCCCCCCGCGGTCAAACGATCGACCACAACCGAGATGTCGTGCTTGATCTGCTTCTTAAGAACCGGTGGCTCAGAGAGTTGGATGACTTCGCCGTCGACGACGGCACGTGCGTAGCCTTGTCCGAGTAAATCCGCAAAAACCTCGACGAATTCACCTTTGCGGCCTTGCACGATGGGAGCGAGAATCTGAAAACGCGTGTCCGCAGGCAACTCCGAAAGTTGATCAGAAATTTGTTGCGCGGACTGCCGTTGAATCGCTTCGCCACACTCCGGACAGTGCGGTACGCCCACTCGCGCCCACAACAGTCGCATGTAATCGTAAATCTCGGTGATGGTTCCGACAGTGGAACGCGGGTTCCGGTTGGTTGATTTTTGGTCAATCGATACGGCGGGTGACAGGCCATCGATGAAATCGACATCGGGACGGTCAACCTGCCCAAGGAACTGGCGAGCATACGACGACAGCGATTCGATGTATCGACGTTGTCCTTCCGCGAAGAGGGTGTCGAACGCAAGCGAGGACTTACCCGAACCACTGAGACCAGTGAACACGACGAGCGAACTACGTGGAATCGTGAGATCAACGTTCTTGAGGTTGTGTACCCGCGCTCCCTTGATGGAGATGACATTTTTGCCAGAGACGGGGGTTATCGACACTGGTTCATTCTACGGTTTGCCCAGTTCTCGAGCGGAACGCACCTGTTTTTTCAGGTCGTGGATCTCGTCCCGAAGTCTCGCTGCCAATTCGAATTTCAACGCTTCGGCGGCCAAAATCATTTGTTCCGTCAACTTGTCGATGACGACTTCGACATCGTCATCCATATCGGCCAGACCCTCCCTGTCGTAGGCCTCTCGTGCGAGTGTTTCCGTGATGTCGGCAATTCGTTTGCGCAGTGGCTGCGGATCAATTCCGTGTTGGAGGTTGTAGGCGACCTGTGTGGCGCGTCGTCGGTCGGTTTCGGCAATCGCTTGCTTCATCGCGTCGGTTTCTTTATCCGCGTACAGATGGACCTCGCCCGATACGTTTCGCGCTGCTCGTCCAATTGTCTGAATTAGCGATGTGGCACTTCGCAGGAATCCCTGCTTGTCCGCATCGAAAACGGCGACGAGCGAAACCTCAGGGAGGTCGAGTCCCTCGCGTAAGAGGTTGATTCCGACCAGCACATCGAAGCGACCCTGGCGCAGTTCCGACAGCAATTCAACCCGCCGAAGCGTGTCCACGTCAGAGTGAAGGTACTCGACATTGACTCCCATCCCCCGCAGATAATCCGTGAGGTCTTCGGCCATCTTTTTCGTTAACGTGGTGATGAGCACACGCTCGTCACGCGCAACCCGAAGTCGGATGCTCTCGAGAACATCGTCCACCTGACCCCTGGTGGGCTTAACTTCGATCTTGGGATCGATGAGTCCCGTCGGACGAATGATTTGCTCGACAACGCTGTCGACAACACTCATTTCGTACTTTCCCGGCGTCGCCGACAGGTAAACCTTCTGTCCAACCCGGTCGAGAAACTCGGGCCATTTCAACGGTCGATTGTCCAGTGCACTGGGTAGGCGGAATCCGTGCTCGACGAGGGTGCGCTTTCTCGACGCGTCCCCCTCGTACATCGCTCCGATTTGTGGGACAGTGACGTGCGATTCGTCAATGATGACAACGAAATCATCGGGGAAATAGTCCAGCAGAGTGTTCGATGGTTGGCCGGGCTTGCGACCATCCATGTGCATTGAATAGTTTTCGATTCCGCTGCAGAAGCCAATCTGTTCCATCATCTCGAGGTCATACGTCGTTCGCATTCGGAGTCGCTGTGCCTCCAACAACTTATTCTGTCCCTCGAGCACGGCGAGTCGCTCTTCGAGCTCGACCTTGATATCGGCGATGGCACGCTTCATCGTTTCGCCACTTGCCGTGTAATGCGACGCGGGGAAAATGGAGACCGAGTCCATTTGTTGAATCACTTCGCCGGTCAGCGGGTGCAACTGATACAACGCCTCGATTTCGTCACCGAACATCTCGATTCGGACGGCAAGCTCCTCGTATTGCGGGATGATCTCGAGGGTGTCGCCACGGACGCGGAACTTTCCGCGACTGAAATCAATGTCGTTTCGTTCATACTGCATGCCTACGAACTTGCGGACAATTTCCTTACGGTCAATCCGTTGCCCAATCTGCAACGCAAGCATCGCCTCGAGGTATTCCTCCGACGAGCCGAGACCGTAGATGCACGAGACAGTCGACACGACGATGACGTCTCGTCTCGACAAGAGTGAATTGGTCGTTGAGTGACGAAGTCGCTCTACCTCTTCGTTAATCGCGGTGTCTTTTTCGATGAACGTGTCGGTTTGCGGAACATATGCTTCAGGTTGGTAGTAGTCGTAATACGACACAAAATATTCGACCGCGTTCTCGGGCATGAGATCACGAAACTCGGTGGCTAGTTGTGCTGCGAGAGTCTTGTTGTGAGCAAGGACTAGGGCAGGACGCTGGATCTGCTCGATGAGCCAGGCGGTTGTGGCTGATTTTCCGGTGCCCGTGGCTCCGAGCAGCACGATGTCGGTCTCACCCGCATTAATTCGTGCAGCGAGCTCCGCAATTGCTTTCGGTTGGTCCCCGCTCGGCGTGTAGTCGCTTATGACCTTGAAAGGTCGTACGGCACGGGTCGGTTCCATGTATCCAGACTATGCGCGATATTGCTCGACAATGCTGGCCCAAACGTCATCAGTCTGTGCCAGCGTTTCCTCGACTGTCGAGTCAGATTCGATGATCCAATTCGCAACAGCCCGGCGGTCAGGTTCGGTGGCTTGTGCGTTGATTCTGGACCACGCGTCCTCGGAGCTGAACCCTCGGAGTTCCACCAAACGTGTGTGTCGAATTTCCGCATCACAGGCAACGACAATGACCGAGTCGAATTCGTGGACACGATCTGTTTCGACGAGTAGCGGAATGTCGTAGACAATAATCGCCCCAGGTTCCAACGCCCGAATCTCGGCCACACGCGAGCGGAACTCTGCCCCAATTGCTGGATGGACGATTGCTTCCAGATCATGTCGCGCAATCGAATCGTCAAACACGAGGCGACCGAGTGCCACTCTGTCGAGTTCCCCATGTGCGTCCACGACTCCGATGCCAAACCTCTCGCGGATTGCCTCGAGTGCAGGGCTCCCACCACGCTGAACGTATCGAACGAGTTCATCCGCGGAAATGACGTGAGCACCGAGTTCTCGTAAACGATTCGCAACCGTGGTTTTTCCCGCGGCGATTCCGCCGGTTAGCGCGATGAGTGGCACGTCTTCAGCGTAACGAAAAGGGGTGGCCGTTTCCGACCACCCCTCCTGAAACGAGATATTACTCGGCGGTTTCTCCCGCGAGCTTGTCACGAAGAGCCATGAGCGCCTCGTCCTCGGCGAGTGCGCCGGGGGCTTCGGGCTCTGCTGCCGACGCGCTGGACGATTCGGCGGGAGCAACCTCGGGGAAAGCTTCCGCTTCGGCGTTCATGCGAGCGACCTGAACCTTGTGCGCTTCCCAACGAGCTTGGGCCGCGCTGTAGTCGTGTTCCCACTTCGCACGCGACTCATCAAAGCCGTCCTTCCACTCACCCGTCGCGGGGTCGAAGCCTTCGGGGTAGCGGTAAGCACCGGTCTCGTCGTAATCGGTCGGCATTCCGTAGAGGGCCGGGTCAAACTCGGTACCCTCAGGGTCAACACCCTCGTTCGCCTGCTTGAGCGAGAGTGAAATGCGGCGACGCTCGAGGTCGATGTCGATGATCTTGACAAACACGTCGTCACCAACCGAAACGGCCTGTTCAGCGAGTTCGATGTGTCGAGCCGAGAGCTCCGAGATGTGAACGAGTCCTTCGATGCCGTCCGCGACGCGAACGAATGCACCGAACTGGACGAGCTTCGTGACCTTACCCGGAGCGATTTCACCGATGGCGTGCTCGCGAGCGAACACCTGCCACGGGTCTTCCTGGGTCGCCTTGAGCGAGAGCGAGATGCGCTCGCGGTCGTTCTCGACCTCGAGGACCTCGACCGTGACTTCTTGGCCGATTTCGACGACCTCTGAGGCGTGCTCGATGTGCTTCCACGAGAGCTCCGAAACGTGAATGAGGCCGTCTACGCCACCAAGGTCGACGAATGCACCGAAATTGACGATAGACGAGATGACGCCCTTACGAATCTGGCCCTTTTGGATGTTGCCCAGGATCTGGCTGCGGCTTTCAGACTGAGTCTGTTCAAGCAAAGCACGGCGGGACAGAACAACGTTGTTGCGGTTCTTGTCGAGCTCGAGGATCTTGGCCTCGATTTCCTGGCCGAGGTACGGAGTGAGGTCGCGCACACGACGAAGTTCGATGAGCGACGCGGGGAGGAATCCGCGCAGACCGATGTCGACGATGACACCACCTTTGACGACCTCGATGACGGTACCGGTAACGATGCCGTCGGCTTCCTTGACCTTCTCGACATCTCCCCACGCACGTTCGTACTGCGCGCGCTTCTTGGAAAGAATGAGGCGACCTTCTTTGTCTTCCTTTTGGAGGACGAGGGCCTCGACAACATCGCCCACCTTGACAACCTCGTCGGGGTTGACATCGTGCTTGATGGAAAGTTCGCGGATGGGGATAACACCCTCCGTCTTGTAGCCGACGTCGAGGAGAACCTCGTCACGATCGACCTTGACGACGGTACCTTCGATGAGGTCTCCGTCGTTGAAGAACTTCAGCGTCTTTTCAACTTCGGCGAGGAAATCCTCGGCTGATCCGATGTCATTAATCGCGACCTGAGTGGTCTGGGGTTTTGTCATGTGTTAGGTGCTCCAGAGGGGCATAAATAAAGCCCACGCAAATCTCTTCACGCGGGCGGCGGACAGGGATGTGCTGCCGGTGGCAACACTCAAGTCTATCGCCCGCGTTGGCGGGTTTGCAACCGCTACCAGTCGCCGAGAACCGCCGTGCGAAGGGTGTCGAGGCCGGTCCCCCCGATGTCGAGAGCGCGCTTGTGCCACGCAGCGAGAGAGAACGCTGATCCCTCCCTGCGCTGCGACTCGGCGCGCAGCTCTTCCCAAATGCGCTGTCCGATCTTGTACGACGGTGCCTGTCCCGGCCACCCTAGATAGCGGTTGACTTCGAAGCGCACGAATTCGTCTTCCATGAGAACGTTCCCGCGCATGAATTCGAACGCGTAATCCGCGTCCCACACGCCCTTGCCATCTGGACGCTTCTTTCCAAGGTGAACACCGATGTCGAGCACGACACGAGCAGCGCGCATGCGTTGCCCATCCAACATTCCGAAACGGTCGCCGTCGTCATCGAGGTAACCGAGTTCCGCCATCAGGCGTTCGGCGTACAGCGCCCAACCCTCAGCGTGACCGGATGAACCCGATAGTTGGCGGCGCCACGTGTTGAGTTCGCGGGAGTTGTGAACGGCCTGCGCGATCTGGAGGTGATGTCCGGGAACGCCCTCGTGGTAAACGGTCGTGGTCTCGCGCCACGTGTCGAACTCGGTCACGCCTTCGGGAACGCTCCACCACATGCGACCCGCGCGCGAGAAATCGTCGCTTGGCGCGGTGTAATAGATTCCGCCGTCCTTGGTTGGCGCAATGTGACACTCGAGCTTGCGCATGGGTGGAGCAATATCGAAGTGCTCCTTGCCCAACTCGCGGACGGCGGTGTCCGACAACTTCTGCATCCACGCTTGAAGCGCTTCGGTTCCGTGAATCTTACGAGCCGGATCGCTATCTAACGCCGAGACAGCGTCCGCCACGGAACCTCCCGAGATGCGCTTGGCAATCGCCTCTTGTTCAGCGGTCATTCGCGCAAGCTCCTCGAGGCCCCACTCGTAGGTCTCGTCGAGGTCGACGGTTGCGCCGAGGAAATGACGGGAATGCAACTGATAGACCTCGCGCCCAACACCATCCTGCTCGTGCGATACCGGAGCAAGTTCATCGCGAAGGAATCGCGCGAAGTCGAGGTAGGCCATGCGTGCAGATTCCGCCGACGTGCGCAATTGCGCGCGAAGCGAGTCAGGCAAATCCGCGGGGGCGGTATTCTCGGCGAAATCAACAAAGAAACCGTCTGGACCAGCGTTGCGCTCAGCTTGGTCGATGACCTCGATAATCTGACGACGAGCCGGAACCATCCCCTCCCGAATTCCCTCCGAGAGTGTGTGTCGGTAGCCATCAAGGGCGCCGGAGACGTTGCCGAGCTTGGTCGCAATCGTTTCCCATGCCTCGGCACCGTCTGTCGGAATGAGGTCAAAAACGGCCCGCACGTTTTGAGCGGGAGATTCGATGTTATTCAGATCGCGAAGGTGCCACTTCGACGCTCCCAGTTCAAGCGCCAGTTCCAAATCGGATGACAGGTCCAGTTTCGTGACGCGGTCGACGTCGTCGACGGGTTCAGCTTTCGTGAGTGCTCCGAGTGTGTGACGAACTGCAGACATATATGCCTCGTGGCCAGCGGGCGACAGATCACCGAACGACGTTATGTCACCTTCACGCCCCAACCAGATACGCATATCGGGAGAGATCTCGCACAGAGTGTCGACCCACTCTTCGGCGATACGGTCAATAGCGGTGGGCGTTCGATTTTCGGTCATGCGAAAATCTTAGTGACCCGCTTCTTTCCACGAGCGACCGAGCCCAACTTGGACGTCGAGCGGAACCGACAGCGCAACCGCGTGCTCCATGGCCTCCGCCACAATTGTCCGGAGTTTTTCGGTTTCACCTGGAGCGATTTCGAAAATCAGCTCATCGTGAACTTGAAGCAATAGTCGCGATTTCAGCGATGCGCTGGTGACGCCCTCCACGGCCCGAATCATCGCGATCTTCATGATGTCAGCCGATGTTCCTTGAATTGGTGCGTTGAGCGCTGCCCGCTCCGCGTTGTCACGGACCACCCTGTTTGAACTCGCGAGGTCTCGAAATTGGCGTTTACGACCGAACACCGTCGTGGTGAACAGGTCCTTGCGGGCCTGTTCGACAACGGAACGCAGATAGTCGCGCACCCCTCCAAAACGATTGAAGTAGTCCGACATGAGGGTTTTGGCCTCTTTGTTGTCGATTCGAAGTTGCTTCGCAAGTCCGAAAGCGGATAGGCCGTACGCGAGACCGTATGACATCGCCTTGACCTTTGAACGCATCGCTGGAGTGACGTCGCCGGGATCGACGCCAAAAACCTTTGCGCCGACAAAGCGATGCAGGTCCTCCCCTGATCTGAATGCTTCAATCAGCCCTTCGTCGCCAGATAGGTGAGCCATGATTCGCATTTCGATTTGCGAATAGTCGGCGGTCAAAAGTCCGTCGTGTGCCGAATCGGCTATGAACGCCGCTCGGATTTCCGCGCCGACCTCGGAACGAATCGGAATGTTCTGAAGGTTGGGGTCCGATGACGACAATCGGCCGGTCGTCGTGCCCGTCTGGTCAAAGGTCGTATGGATTCGCCCATCGGGCTGAACGCTCTTGCGCAACACCTCAACGATCTGTGCCAGTTTGGTCTGCTCGCGATGTTCCAACAGTCCGTCAAGAAAAGGGTGTGGGTTAGATGCTTGTAAATCAGCGAGCGATGCCGCGTCCGTCGAATAGCCGGTCTTCGTCGACCTGGTTTTCGGCATGTCGAGTTGGTCGAAAAGCACCTCTTGGAGTTGCTTGGGAGAGGACAGGTTCATCTCTTTACCGATGATGGCGAAGAGTTCAGCGGCTTTTGCATCGGCGGCCGACGTAAGGCGACCATAGATTTCGTCGAGAATCTCGGAATCCATCGCGATACCAACGCGCTCCATCGCGACGAGTACGGGGATGAGTGGTACCTCAATTTTCCGCTCAATTGATTGCTGACCCTCATCGAGCAACCGTTCACATTCCGCGTCCAACTGCGTGAGGATCCAGGCCGTCGTCGCGGTACTCGCGGGATCCACGGACGGTACCAACTCATTGGGGTCGGCAATCGGCACGTCGAGACCGGCAAGACCCCGTGCTACGTCAGGCAACGCGAGAGATTTTGTACCCGAATCGGAGAGCCACGCGGCGACTCGAGTGTCGCGAACAATCCCGCCGAGAGTCAGGTTGAACTCGGCGAGCAGGTGAGCGAGTGCCTTGCCATCGTGAACGACCTTGGGTGCCGGACTCGCAAGCCAGCGGTCAAACTCGACGTGATCGAGTGACGTTGAGGTGCGAATCGATCGCACGCTGACGTCTGACGTCGAGAGACCGATGACGAGCCCGTCATCACCGCGTTCGATGAACACACCGATACGGGAGTCGGCATTATCCCGAAGCCATTTAGCCAACTCCTCGTCTCCCATGTTACGTGGAGTTGGGCTAGGGACCTGCGCCCTGGGTGGGAGTTGAGCGACCTCGGCGCTGGTTGACGTGTTCGTTTGCGCGTCGCCACCAGCACCACCGAACTGAAGAACTCGCTGTTTGAGGGTGCGGAACTGAAGTCGGTCAAAGACTTCGGCGACTTCCGCTGGTTCGATCGGTTGACGAACCAGGTCTTCCAACGCAATCGGAAGGTCGAGAGTGCGAACGAGTTTGTTCAAACGAGCATTTCGTTCGACGTTGGCGACCTGTTCGCGCAGGTTCGCCCCGACCACACCTCCGATGTCGTCGCGGTGCGCGAGAACCTCGTCGAGTGACCCGTACTGCTGAATCCACTTGACGGCGGTCTTTTCTCCGACCTTGTCCACTCCGGGTAAATTATCGGACGTTTCACCCACCAGGGCCGCAATATCGGGGTATTGGTTCGGGCGAATGCCGTAGCGTTCCTCAACGGCCGCGGGTGTGTAGCGCTTCAACTCGCTCACTCCGCGTGCGCTGGGATACAGCACAGTGACCTTGTCGGTAACGAGCTGGAAGGTGTCCCGATCCCCCGAAACGACGAGAACATCAAGACCGGCGGCCTCGCCCTTGGTCGCGAGGGTCGCAAGAATGTCGTCAGCCTCGTAGTTCTCCATTTGCATCGACGGGATACGCATCGCGTGGAGTGCTTCTTGCAAGAGCGGGACCTGCCCGATGAATTCGGGTGGCGTCTCGCCCCTCGTTCCCTTGTATTCCGGATATTCGGCTGTGCGGAACGAATAGCGCGAAATATCGAACGCTACGGCAACGTGCGTGGGTTTTTCCGCTTGGAGGATGGTGAGGAACATCGACAAGAACCCATGAATCGCATTGGTGTGCTGTCCCCCGGAGGTTTGAAACGACTCGAGTGGAAGTGCATAAAACGCTCGAAAAGCAAGGGAGTGACCGTCAATAACGAGAAGGGTAGGCTTTTGCGTGTCGCTCACGGGTTCAGCCTATCGACCGACACCGACGAAGGGATTGCAACATGGGAGTTCTCGACAACCTTCATCCTGAGTTGCAGGAACGCTTTTCGACGGGCGGCGGCGAACTGACACAGAAGCTCGGAATCGAGTTGGTCGAAATCTCGGCCGAACGGTCCGTCGCACGCATGCCCGTTGCCGGCAATCGGCAGGTCGTCGGGATTCTGCACGGCGGAGCGCACGTAGTGCTCGGCGAAACTCTCGGTAGTGTCTCGGCGGCGGTTCACGCTGGACCCGGTCGATATGCCGTTGGAATCGACATCAACGCAACGCACACCAAAAGTATCGCTGACGGTTGGGTCACGGGGACGTGCACAGCGATCTCGTTGGGTAGGACGATCTGCGTCCATGAAATCGTCGTGACAAACGACGCCGGCGAGCGTCTGTCGACGATTCGGATTACGAATCTCTTGCGAGACCGCTAAGACTTCGGGTCGAGCTGTTCGATGACCGCCAGCGCGACTTCTCCCATTGTCAGGCGTCGATCCATCGACGCCTTTTGAATCCAGCGAAACGCTTCCGGTTCCGACAACTTCATCTTGAGTTGCAATAGGCCCTTTGCCCGCTCAAGCATCTTGCGTGTTTCCAGGCGTTCGAGCGCGTCGGACACCTCGGCTTCGACCGCGAGAAGTTCTTGGTGGCGAGACAATGCCACTTCGATTTGTGGCAACAATCGCTCGGGGGTGAAGGGTTTTACGACATAGGCGATCGCACCGGCTTCGACGGCTCGTGCAACGAACTCGGGTTGCGCGAACGCAGTCAACATCACGACGGGTGCAAGCCGTTCCTTGCCGATGATCTCAGCAGCGGTTAGTCCGTCCATTTTGGGCATCGTGATGTCCATGACGACGAGGTCGGGGCGAAGAGTTCGTGCGAGTTCGATTGCCGTTTCACCGTCCGCACCTTCGCCGACGACATCGAAACCGTTCTCTTGAAGTACCTCGACGACATCCATACGGATTAGGGCTTCGTCTTCGACAACAACCACTCGTCGGGGCGCGGGTTCACTCACGGGTTTAGCCTACGGTATCGTTTTGCGGTGTAGCCGGATTGGCGGAATGGCAGACGCGGAGCACTCAAAATGCTTTGTCCGGAAGGGCGTGTGGGTTCAAGTCCCACATCCGGCACGACAGAGGGCGGGGATTTTTCCCCGCCCTTTCCCGTTAAGCCGTGTTTATCGTCGCGCGATGGTGTCCCCGATCACGTGAATGCGCAAGTCGTTTGTGGACCCTGCGATCCCGGGAGGGGACCCGGAAATCACGACCACCTTGTCGCCCTTCTGGACCAGTCCAGCGCCGAGAAGTTGTTCGTCAACTTCGATGAACATCTCGTCGGTGTGCTGAACGGGCGAGACCAAGAACGACTGGATGCCCCAGTACAGCGCCATCCGACGTCGAATCGCCTCGTCGGTAGCGAAGGCGCGCATCGGGATGCGGAAACGCAGCCTGGACATTCGGCGCGCGGAATCACCCGATTCAGTGAACACGCAGACATATTTGGCCTCAACGAAGTCCGCTACTTCAGCGGCCGCAAGTGTCAACGCGCCACCTTGTGTCCGAGGTTTGGTTCCGAGCGGGAGAATGCGTTCGAGTCCGTGCTCTTCGGTGTTCTCCACGATTCGTGCCATTGTGGCGACGGTAATTGCGGGGAATTCGCCGACACTGGTTTCGCCCGAGAGCATGACGGCGTCCGCGCCATCGAGAATTGCGTTCGCCACGTCCGATGTTTCCGCTCGCGTCGGTAACGGTGACGAAATCATGGATTCCAACATCTGAGTGGCAACGATGACGGGTTTCGCCATGCGCCGGGCGGCTTCGACCGCGCTCTTTTGCACCAAGGGGACCTGTTCAAGAGGCAGTTCGACCCCTAGGTCGCCGCGAGCGACCATGATCGCGTCAAAGGCGTCGACGATCTCGTCGATCGCCGCAACTGCCTGTGGCTTCTCGATCTTGGCGATTACGGGAACGCGACGTCCCTCCTCAGCCATAATCTCGTGGACACGAGTGACGTCGGCGGCGTTGCGGACAAAAGAAAGAGCGATGTAATCCGCGCCAATTCGAAGACCCCACCGAAGGTCGTCCTCGTCCTTTTCGCTGAGGGCGGGAACGTTGACCGCTACACCGGGGAGGTTGATTCCCTTGTTGTTTGACACGAAACCGCCAACGACAACTTCGGTCCGGACCCTGACCCCATCAGTGTCGATTACCCGTACGTTGACCTTGCCGTCGTCGATGAGCAGCGTGTCCCCAGGGCTGACGTCGTTGGGTAGACCCTTGAATGTCGTTCCGCACAGTTCTTTAGTGCCCTCGACGTCTTCGGTCGTGATGGTGAAAATGTCACCGATTGCCAACTCGTGGGGTCCGTCAGCGAATTTTCCGAGGCGAATTTTCGGACCCTGGAGGTCGACAAGAACTGCGACGGGCTTACCCAAGTCGGCCGCAACCTTCCGAACATTCGCGTACACCGCTTCATGCACTTCGTGTGATCCGTGGCTCAAGTTCATTCGAGCGACATCGACACCCGCCTCGACAATGGCCCGAATCGTGTCATATGAGTTTGTTGCGGGACCAAGCGTGGCAACGATTTTGGCGCGTCTCATGGTTTCCTCTGTTGTCGATGTGGGTAGTCGCTAAAAGTGTATCGGGGCATCGTGAGCGGTCACTGGTTGTGGCAGAGTCGTTCGACCTCGAAGATATTCGTCTGCGCGCGCGGCGGCTGCGCGCCCTTCCGCGATAGCCCACACGATGAGCGAAGCACCACGGCCCGCGTCTCCCGCGACGAAAACGCCAGGGATTTCAGTATCAAAGTTCCGTTTTCTCGCTAACGTTCCGCGGGACGAAATCTCGATGCCCCATTGTGATGACATCGTCGAGTCGTCGACACCTGAATATCCAAGCGCGAGAAGAACCACATCTGCCGGAATGGTTCGCTCAGTTCCCGTTGCCGGACGCCTGCCGCCGTCAACGTATTCGGTTTCGGCAACGACGAGTCCCGTCAGTTGGCCATCGGCATTTCCAAGGAACTCGACGGTTGATGCGAGGTAAGTTCGTTCACCACCCTCTTCGTGCGCACTCTGCACTTCGAACAAAGTCGGGTCCATCGGCCACGGTTGGTTTGCGTCCCGCTCGTTTGACGGCCTCTTCCCAATCGCGAGTGTCGTGACGCTCGCGGCACCTTGGCGCAACGCGGTCCCGAGGCAGTCCGCACCGGTATCGCCACCACCAAGGATGACGACGTTCTTCCCGGCAACATCAATGTGGTTCTGAGGGTTATACCCAGCGACCGCCCGATTGGAGGGCACAAGATAATCCATCGCGAAATGAATACCCTCGAGTTGCCGTCCCGGAATGTCAAGATCTCGTCCGACGGGCGCGCCGACCGAGACCACGATTGCGTCATAACGCTCCCGCAGTTCCGGCCACGTCACATCCACCCCGACGGTCACGCCGGTGCGAAAACGTGTTCCCTCTTGCGCCATCTGTTCGATTCGCCGATCGATGTGTCGTTTCTCCATCTTGAAATCGGGAATGCCGTATCGCAGCAAACCTCCAACGAGATCGTCCCGTTCATAGACCGCAACCGTATGCCCAACTCGTGTCAGCTGTTGTGCCGCCGCCAAGCCGGCCGGCCCGGAGCCGACCACGGCGACAGTTTTTCCGGTAAGGCGATCCGGCAATACGGGGTTGATGTATCCCCGATCCCAAGCCGTGTCGATGATCGCCAGTTCTGATTGTTTGATGGTGACCGCGGGTTGATTGATTCCCAGCACGCACGATGACTCACACGGCGCAGGGCAGAGCCTGCCAGTGAACTCGGGGAAGTTGTTGGTGGAGTGGAGCCTCTCAATCGCTCCTCGCCAATCATCTCGATGCACCATGTCATTGAATTCAGGAATGAGATTGCCGAGAGGGCAACCCTGATGACAAAACGCGACACCGCAGTCCATACACCGACCCACTTGGCGTTCGATCTGACCAGACTCGCGTTCTTCGTAGACCTCTTTCCAGTCGCGCAGGCGAATTGGAACCGGACGCCGTTCGGGTACCTCGCGGGCGGTTGTCTTCAGAAAACCTCGGGGATCAGCCACGAGTCACCTCCAAAATCTCAGCCCAGACTTCATCGCCGTCCGGGTCCCGCCCCTGCCTCGTTGCTTCCAATCGAATGCCGGTGACCTCACGGAAATCTCGCGGGGTGACTGCGGTCACGCGCCCCGAGGTGGATTCCCAATTGGCGAGAAGGGAGGAGGCAAAGAACGACCCTGTTTCGGCGACGTGGCGTTCCAGCAACTGGCGAACCGTGACCTCGCTCTCAGCGTCTAGTGGCGAGAGTTCGAGTTCTCCCGAGCGAAGCGCCGCTTGGTTCACGAGCGACGGATCGAGGTCGAGTACGAACGCGTATCCGCCACTCATTCCGGCCCCGAGATTTCGTCCGGTCTTTCCGATGATGAGCGCGACTCCCCCGGTCATGTACTCAAGGGCGTGGTCACCGGTTCCTTCGACGACCGCGGTTGCACCAGAGTTACGAACTCCGAAACGCTCCCCGACAACCCCAGCGATGAACAGTTCACCACTTGTTGCACCGTAACCGACGACGTTTCCCGCGATGATGTTGTCGTTCGACGGGAAGGTGGATTCCGTCGGATGGCGAAGCACGATTCGACCACCGCTGAGTCCCTTACCGACATAGTCGTTGGCGTCGCCCGTGAGCCGTAGCGTTATCCCGCGCGGGACGAAAGCGCCGAGAGACTGGCCGGCGGCTCCCGTTAGGGAAATGTCAATAGTGTTCGGTTCGAGACCGTTGACGCCGTGTGCCTTCGTGACTATGTGTCCAAGCATCGTGCCGATTGCTCGGTCGGTGTTGCGAACCACTGCGGTGAGCGTCACGGGTGTTCGCGCATCGATTGAGGCAGCCGCGTCGCGGATAAACTCGTGGTCGCCGTGAGCCTCCAATTCGTGGTCCTGCTTAGTCACGTTGTAACGCGGAACGTCATCGGAGAACTGTGTTCCGCCCAAGATTGGCCCGAGGTCTAATCCCTCGCTCTTCCAGTGATTGACCGCGGCGTCGAAGTCGAGCACTTCGCGATGACCGATTGCTTCCGCGAGCGTACGGAACCCGAGTGACGCCAGAATCTCGCGCACTTCTTCCGCAATGAATTCGAAAAACGTTTCAACGAACTCTGGCTTACCCGAGAAACGTTCCCGCAACAGCGGGTTTTGGGTGGCCACGCCGACCGGACACGTGTCGAGGTGGCACACGCGCATCAGAATGCAGCCGCTGACCACCATGGGTGCTGTGGCGAATCCAAACTCTTCTGCGCCCAACAGCGCTGCGATGACAACATCGCGGCCAGTCTTCATTTGGCCGTCCACTTGTAAGACGATTCGCCCACGCATGTCGTTGAGCATGAGCGTTTGCTGAGCCTCTGCAAGACCGAGTTCCCATGGCGTTCCCGCGTGTTTGAGTGACGACAACGGGCTTGCGCCCGTTCCACCGTCGTGGCCCGATATGAGAATCACATCCGCTTTCGACTTCGCGACACCCGCCGCGACCGTACCGACCCCTGACTCGGAAACGAGTTTTACGTGTATTCGGGCAGCTGGGTTCGAGCGCTTCAAATCAAAAATCAGTTGTTTGAGATCCTCGATCGAGTAGATGTCGTGATGAGGCGGCGGAGAAATGAGACCAACGCCCGGAGTGCCCATCCGAGTCTCGGCGATCCACGGGTAGACCTTGTTCGAAGGGAGTTGGCCGCCCTCACCCGGTTTTGCACCTTGGGCCATCTTGATTTGCAGGTCGTCCGCGTGCGTCAGGTACATGCTTGTCACACCGAATCGACCACTAGCGACCTGTTTTATCGCGCTTCGTCGTTCGGGGTCGAGCAGTCGATCGAGTGACTCGCCACCCTCACCCGTGTTGGAACGCGCGCCGAGTCGGTTCATCGCAATTGCGAGTGTTTCGTGCATTTCTGATGAAATCGCACCATATGACATTGCGCCCGTGGAGAAACGGGCGATGATGTCCCGCGCAGATTCAACCTCATCGAGAGGGATCGGCGTGCGTCCCTGCGCGAAACGGAACAGTCCACGCAAAGTCATCAGACGTTCCGCTTGCTCGTCCACGGCGGCGGTGTAGTCGCGGAAGATGTCGTATCGCTTCTCGCGAGTCGCGTGTTGGAGTTTGAATACCGTTTCGGGGTTGAAAAGGTGAGGGGGTCCCTCGCGACGCCACGCATATTCGCCGCCCGTTGGCAGTACTTCGTGGAATGTTGACGGGTCACCGTACGCTCGCTCGTGGCGCAAACGGTTTTCCTCCGCGATGATGTCCAGCGTGATTCCGCCGAGGATGCTCGTTACTCCGGTGAAATATCGATCGACGACGTCGTGGCTTAGACCGAGCGCTTCGAACGCCTGCGCCCCCGCATAGGACGCGACGGTGGAAATGCCCATCTTCGACATCGTCTTCAGGATTCCCTTGCCGAGTGCATAGATGATGTTGGCGACGGCCTTTTCGGGGGTAACACCCGAGATGCGTCCAGTACGGACGAGAAGCTCGGCGGTTTCCATCGCCAAGTACGGGTTGATCGCGGAAGCGCCGAATCCGATGAGCGTTGCGACGTGATGAACCTCGCGGACGTCGCCCGCTTCGACGATCAGTGAGGATTGCATCCGGCGTCCGGTTCGAATCAGATGATGGTTGACCGCAGAGAGCATGAGAAGCGAAGGAATCGGCGCGAAATCGCTGTCGGAATCGCGGTCACTCAACACGACAAACATCACACCGTCGTCCAGCGCCGAATCGACCTCATCACACATTTGCTCGAGACGACGCTCCATCGCCTGCGCGCCCTCGTCAAGCCGGTACAAACCCGAAAGCACACGCGTGACCGGTCGTCCGTCCTCGTGGAGGTGAATAATCTTGGCGAGCGCATCGTTATCAATCACGGGGAAGGTCAGCGAAACCTGTCGAGCATGTTCTGGTGTCGCGGTCAGCAGATTTCGTTCTGGTCCAAGTCCGACGTGCAGCGACGTGACAATTTCTTCGCGGATCGAATCGAGGGGCGGGTTTGTCACCTGGGCAAACTGTTGCGAAAAGTAGTCAAAGAGCAGACGCGGTTTATCCGACAGGACTGCGACAGGCGTGTCGCTCCCCATTGCGCCGAGTGGTTCGGCTCCTGTTTCTGCCATCGGCGCGATGATCACGCGAATCTCTTCTTCGGTATAACCGAAGGTCTTCTGACGTCGCTGCACAGACGGTGCCGTGTGGATGATGTGCTCTCGCCACGGCAGTTCGCCCAGGATGATCTCGTTGTCACGAGACCAGTCCCCCCAGGGTGCGCTTTCGGCGAGGGAACTCTTGATTTCATCGTCTTCGATGATGCGCCCCGCTGCGGTGTCGACGAGAAACATTCGCCCCGGCTGCAGGCGACCCTTGCGAACAATCTTGGCTGGGTCAACGTCGTAGACACCGATCTCGGATGCCATCACTACGAGTCCCTCGTCGGTTACCAGGAAGCGCCCTGGTCGTAGGCCGTTTCGGTCGAGGGTCGCTCCAGCAATTACCCCGTCAGAAAACGCCAAGGCCGCGGGGCCGTCCCACGGTTCCATCAGTGAGGAGTGGAAGCGATAGAAGTCACGACGAGCCGTGTCCATCGATTCGTCGTTCTCCCAGGCCTCGGGGACCATCATCATGATGGCGTGGGGTAGTGAACGCCCCGAGAGTTCGAGCAGTTCGACGACCTCGTCGAACGATGCGGAATCGCTTGCACCGTCCGTGACAATGGGAAACAGCGGCCTCAAGTCGCCGAGCAGGTCAGACGAGAGCTGGGATTGGCGGGCGTGCATCCAGTTGCGATTCGCATTGACGGTATTGATTTCGCCGTTGTGGGCGATGTATCGGAACGGCTGAGCGAGCGGCCATGAGGGAAATGTATTCGTCGAAAAACGTGAATGAACGATCGCGAGACTGGATTCCATTCGATCGTCAGAGAGGTCCGGGAAGAACGGCTCCAGTTGCAGGGTCGTGACCATTCCCTTATAAATCAGTGTTCGAGAAGAAAGTGACGGGAAATAGGTTCCCAACTCACGTTCCGCGCGCTTGCGCAACCGGAACGCTTTGCGATCCAGTGTGATCCCCGCAGCCTTTCCGTCTCGATCTGCAATGACGAGTTGTTCAAACGCGGGCATGACTTGTCGCGCAAGTTCACCCAGGAAGTTCACATCGGTTGGAACGTCGCGCCAGCCAAGAACCGTGAGGCCTTCCTCCCGTGCGATCTCGCCGATGCGGGATTTCTCCAGGTCCCTCTCGACGCCGTCGAGCGGCAGAAAAGCCAAGCCGACCGCGTACTGTTCTTGTGCTGGAAGGTCAAATGGCAGAACCGAGCGAAGAAAGTGGTCAGGGACTTGAATCTGGATCCCTGCTCCGTCACCGGTCCCCGCGTCGGATCCCACCGCACCGCGATGTTCGAGGTTTCGAAGGCTGGAAAGAGCTATGTCAATAATGTCGTGTCCGGGAGTTCCGCGAGTCGTGGCAACCATTGCGAACCCACACGAATCCTTCTCGTGAACAGGGTTGTACAGCCCAGAGCGCTCGGGAACGGCGCTGAAGCGGGCGAATGGTGTCACCACAATACGTCGTCCTTCCGGGTACGGGGACGGCGTTGGCCCTCGGTCAACTAGCGGAGAGCGGAAACATCAACGCGAGGTGCTTGTGGCCCCGTGACGCGAGACAGTGGAATCGGCTTCTGCGACGAGTTCCTCCGCGGTATACGTTTTAGCCGATTCTAGCCGAGATTCCGCGCGCGGACCACGATTCGGCACATACGCGTCCGGTTCGAGACCGGTGTGCCGACGCCCCTGGATGACGTACACGGCAATCCCGAGAGCAACCGTGACAACGGCCGTCCAGACATTGACGCGGATTCCGAGTAGTGATTCGCTCGGGTCAAGTCGAATCGTTTCGATCACGATACGACCGAGCCCGTACCACACAAGGTAAACGGCGAATGTGCGACCCCACTGCAACACGTATCGACGTCCGACCCACACAATCACAACGGCACCGAGGAGGTTCCAGATTGACTCATAGAGAAATGTGGGGTGAAACAGGGTCCCCGCCGGTAACCCAATGGGGAACGCTGGGTTTGTCGATTCGATTTCCAACCCCCACGGTAGGTCTGTCGGTGCGCCAAAAAGCTCGTGATTGAAATAGTTCCCAAATCGCCCGATGGCCTGAGCGACGATCAAGCCTGGCGCGATGGCGTCGAGAAGGACAGTGAAACGCAGCCCGCTGACTCGACAGCCGATCCAACCGCCGACGGCTCCTAACACGAGCGCGCCGAAGATGGCGAGTCCGCCCTCCCAAACATAGAGAACGTGGGCGATGTCTTGCCCAGCAAAATAATCGGCGGGGTGAGTCAGGACGTGATAGGCCCTTCCACCGATAATGCCCATCGGGACAGCGAATAGCGCGATGTCGAGAATGAGCCACGGCTCAACTCCGCGCGCGACGAGACGGCGGTTTGTGATGGAGAGGCCAACGATAATTCCCACAAGAATGCACAACGCATAGGCGTGAATCGAAAGGTCAAAGGTCGCCCAGGAAGCACCAATGCTTCGCAACCACGCGCCCACATTGAAGGACTGCCATTCAAACGGCGGAGACGGAATTGACGCGAGAATCACGGGAGTCCTTTCGACGGGTACAGCCTAATTGGCGGAGTGCGATACACCCGACGCGAGCTCCGCAGTGACTCGCGAAACTCCGGCAACACCGTCGTCGCTCAACGCCGTCACGAGATGGGAACCGACAATTGCGCCGTCGGCATATTGGGCTACATCGCGCACCTGTTGTGCTGTGGAGATGCCGACCCCAACACAGACCCTTTCAGCTCCGACGGCCTTGAGTCGCCCGACAAGTAATCGTGCCGCTTCGTCGAGGTCGGCTCGGGCACCTGTTATGCCCATGGTCGAGACGGCGTAAACAAAGCCTCGGGACTGCCGTACGGCATTTTCCAGCCGGGCGGCCGACGATGACGGAGCGGCAAGGAAAACCCGGTCGAGTTCGAACTTGTCGGAGGCGGCAATCCACTCGGAAGCCTCATCAGGAATCAGGTCCGGTGTGATGAGCCCGGCTCCCCCTGACTCGCGAAGCGCCTGCGCGAATCGCTCAACGCCATATTGCACGACCGGATTCCAATAGGTCATCACCAAGATAGGGGCGGACACCACTCCGGTCGTTGCGCGAAGGATCTCGAACAGGTTCGCGAGCCGAAATCCGCCGTCAAGCGAGGCATTTGTCGCCCGTTGAATCACGAGGCCGTCCATGACCGGGTCTGAATACGGAACTCCGAGTTCGATAATGTCCGCGCCCGATTCCGATAGCGCGATGACGGCATCAATCGACGTCTGAATATCGGGATATCCCGCCGGCAAGTATCCGATGAGAACACCGCGACCATCGGCGCGTGCCTGGTCGATTACCGCTTCGACTCGCGACGTCATCGAGTCGGGCCGATCAATCCGAAATACCGAGCTGCGGTTTCCATGTCCTTGTCTCCACGTCCCGACAAATTCACCAAAATGATGTCCGTCGGAGACAGTTCACGAGCGAGGTCGAGTGCGCCAGCTAATGCATGGGCAGTTTCGATCGCGGGAATGATGCCCTCGGTTCGGGAAAGGTCCATCATGGCCTGCATTGCCTCGGCGTCCGTGATTCCGAGATAGGTCGCTCGGCCACTGTCGCGAAGCCAGGCATGCTCTGGTCCGATGCCCGGGTAATCCAGACCAGCAGAGATCGAGTGAGATTCGATGGTCTGACCGTCTTCGTCCTGCAAGACATACGTTCGTGCTCCGTGTAACACTCCAGGGCGACCTCGTTGAATCGTGGCCGCGTGACGCGGGGTATCGATACCGTCACCGGCGGCTTCGTATCCGTACAGTGCGACGTCGTCGTCGAGGAAGGCGTGGAAAATCCCCATCGCATTGGACCCGCCACCAACGCACGCGACGACAGCGGTGGGAAGGCGACCCTCGGTTTCCAGCAATTGCGCACGTGATTCGACGCCGATGATTGAGTGGAAATCACGCACCATGACCGGAAACGGGTGAGGTCCGGCGACGGTACCGAGTAAATAGTGAGTGTTGTCAACGTTAGCCACCCAGTCACGCATCGCCTCGTTGATCGCATCCTTCAGGGTTCGAGAGCCGTTCATCACCGGAATCACCTCGGCGCCCAGGAGTTTCATGCGCGCAACGTTCAGGGCTTGGCGTTCAGTGTCCACCTCGCCCATATAGACGACGCATGACATTCCCATGAGAGCTGCTGCGGTGGCCGTTGCGACACCGTGTTGACCGGCGCCGGTCTCCGCGATGAGTCTGGTCTTGCCGAGTCGCTTTGCCAAGAGTGCCTGCCCCAGCACGTTGTTGATCTTGTGCGAACCGGTGTGATTGAGGTCCTCACGCTTGAGGAGGATTCGTGCTCCCCCAGCCAGAGCAGCGAATCGCTGGACCTCAGTGATGATAGACGGGCGTCCGGTGTACGAACGATGCAGTTCGGCGAGCTCGAGCGCGAATGTCGGGTCCAACTTAGCAGCCGTGTAGGCGGCATCGAGTTCATCGAGGGCTGCGATCAAGGACTCGGGTACGAAACGCCCGCCGTACTCGCCGAAATATGGGCCCTGCTCGTCGCGTAAAGACATCTACTTCACCTTTCGGAATCGCTGAACTGTTTCACCTGGTTGACCGGATGTGACGAGTGCTTCACCAACGAGCACGGCATCCGCTCCGGCGTCGCGATAGGAACGGACGTCGTCGATTGTTTGTACCGCAGACTCGGCTATCGCTATCGCGTCCGAAGGAATGAGGTGCCGCACAGATCCGAAAAGGGTGCGATCGAGTTCAAAGGTTGACAGGTCCCGAGCGTTGACTCCGACTAGGTGCGCGCCGATATCCGCTGCTCGACGAACTTCGTCGGCCGAGTGTGTTTCAACGAGTACGGTGAGGCCAAGTTGTTCGGCAAATTCGTGGAGCCGCTCGAGAACGGACTGGTTCAGAGCGGCCACTATGAGCAAGACAATATCCGCACCGTGTGCTCGCGCCTCGAGCAACTGGTACTCCTCGGCAATGAAGTCCTTCCGCAAGAGAGGGACTGCAACTCGTTCACGCACCTCGATCAGGTCCCGAAGCGACCCACCGAACTGACGTTCCTCCGTCAACACAGAGATCGCGTCGGCCCCACTGTCGGCGTATTCCTCAGCGAGCGCAGCAGCGTCGATGATCGGGGCCAGCGCTCCCTTGGATGGACTTGAACGCTTGATCTCGGCGATTAGCCGAATGTGTGATGTTGGCGCGAGTGCTACACGAGCGTCAATCGGCGAGTGTGTCTCGAGTGCTCGCCGTTCAATGGCCGAGTACGACACAGTCTCCCGCCGAGTCGCTGCGTCTTCAAGCGCGCCGGCTGTGAGGGCCTCCAACACGACTAGTGAGGGGCCTTGGTCTTCGAACCGCCGACGCCGTAACCCGATTTCGCCATGATGGTTCCTACGATTGGTCCTACGACGAGAAGAGCGGCGCTGGCCCACACGAGAGTGGGCTGGTCAAGCCAAAAGAAGAGGGTGCCGAGCGAAACCCCAATGAGCATGATGGTGATTCCCGTCCATGCTGCGGGGGACGAGCCGTGTCCAGGGTCGTAGGCGTCGTTCATGTGCTTCCTCCTGGAGTCAGTCTAGCGCGAGCCGAAGAGCGTTCGCCGCGGTGATGGCCCGCAGCGGTGCGGTTGCTTTGGCGACAGTTTCATCGAATTCGCTCTCGGCCACCGAATCGGCGACGATACCCGCACCCGCCTGAACTGACGCCGTTCCCTCCGAGAGCACTGCTGTTCGAATGGCGATCGCCAGATCGGAATCGCCTCCGAACCCGATGTAGCCGACGACTCCCCCATAGATGCCACGACCAACGGGTTCGAGTTCACCGATGATCTCCAAAGCCCGCGGCTTCGGTGCACCCGACAGTGTTCCCGCTGGGAAAGTGGCGCGAAAGACGTCGATAGGCGTTGAACCAGCCCCGAGATCACCCTCGACGCTGGAGACCAAGTGCATGATGTGCGAAAAACGTTCGACGTTCATGAATTCGGTTACCTCAACCGACCCGGGCGCGCAGACACGGGAAAGGTCATTACGCGCGAGGTCGACCAACATGAGATGTTCAGCGCGCTCTTTCTCGTCCGCAACGAGTCCTTCCGCGAGTTGGCTATCGCGTTCGGGTGTGTCACCCCGTGGCCGACTCCCCGCGATGGGGTGACTGAAAACTCGACCTTTATCGACCTTCACGAGCGCCTCTGGTGACGAGCCAACAACGTCGAATTGTCGTCCGCTCGGGGTCTCAAGCGCCAACAGGTACATATACGGTGAGGGGTTTAGTGCTCGCAACATTCGGTAAACGTCGACACTCGTAGCCGACACTTCGACATCGAATCGTTGCGAAATGACCACTTGGAAAATATCGCCGTCCCGAATGTACTGCTGTGATGCCGCAACGGATTCGAGGAAATCGTTACGCGGTGTTCGACCGTTCAGGATTGCATCGGTCGTGGTCGGTGGACTGAGTGGCGACAACGGTACCGCTGTGCGTAACCCCGACGAGATATCGTCTAGCCGAGTTTGCCCGTCGTTCCAGAGGGTGTCTGGATCGTCGGTAGCAAGTACCGCGGTCGAGATGTGAAGCAAGGACGTCCGGTGATCGAAAACCAGTAGGTCGCGCACAAACAACATGGATTGATCGGGCAAGCCAGATTCATCGGCGGCCGTTGCGGGAAGTACTTCCAGTTCGCGAACCGTGTTCCAACCGAGATAGCCAACCAGCCCGGACGTGAGCGGCGGTAATTCCGTGGACGCCGGTGATGCCCATCGCGCGTAGAGCACGTCGAGAGCATCGAGTCGAGCTGTGGGTAGTGCACCACCGAAGGCGTCCTCAGCGGACAAACCATACTCCAACCACACTGACTCGCCCGCGTCTTCGGTGAGACAGCCCCACGACGACAGCCCAACGAAGGAATAGCGGGACCAGATTCCGCCCTGTTCGGCGGATTCCAACAGGAACGTTCCCGGCTTCGCGTCCGTCAGGTGTGAGTACAACGCGACGGGCGTCACAGAGTCCACAAATATCGATCGAATCACCGTGACCACTGGGCCCGCTGAGAGGGCGCTCTCGAATTCAGCCCGTGTCGTCGTCATGAGATCACCGTTCGCTAATCGTGACCACCTACCGGACGGCGAGAAGGTCGATCACAAATATGAGCGTCTGCCCCGAAAGGTGATGCCCGCCACCCGCAGGACCATAGGCCCACAGCGGTGGGCAAACCAACTTGCGACGACCACCAACCTTCATCCCAGGAATACCCTCTTGCCATCCGCGAATGAGCCCGTTCAACGGAAATTCGATGCTGGAGCCCCTGTTCCATGAGGCATCGAATTCCTCGCCTTCGAACGTGACGCCGACGTAGTGAACCTCGACGCTCGCGCCGGCCGTCGCTTCGTCCCCGTCGCCGACGGTGATGTCTTCGATGATCAGTTCGGTTGGCTCGTCGCCCATCATGGGTTCGATTTCTGGTTTAGACATGTGGCTCCTCGTGGTGTGAATGCTCTCGAGCAATCTTACGAAGATTCTCGATGGCAAAAGCCGGACTGTCCGAGCCGTACACGGCGGATCCGGCCACAAACGTGTCGGCGCCGGCCTCCGCGGCGAACTCAATCGTCGTCGGGTCTACGCCGCCATCGACCTGAATCCACACGCCGATGCCGCTCTTCGCGCGAAAGGCTGCGACCTCTCGCACCTTGTCCATCTGGTTCTTCATGAACGCCTGTCCGCCAAAACCCGGCTCGACGGTCATGACGAGAATCTGGTCGAAGTAATGGGCGATTTCTTCGATCGTTGAAAACGCCGTGTCCGGTTTCAGTGCGATTCCCACTCGCGAGCCGATTGCGCGGATTCGAGCAGCGGTGCCCACCGGGTCTGTGGTCGCTTCGACATGCAGCGTCACCGACGCCGCCCCGAGCTCCGCATACCCGGGTGCCCAACGGTCCTGATCGGAGATCATCAGGTGGACGTCGAGCGGGATGGGCGATGTCGCCGCAATACGCGCGACCATCTGGGGGCCAAAAGTCAGATTCGGAACGAAATGGTTGTCCATCACATCGACGTGAACGAAATCGGCGTTGTCGATTTTCGACAGCTCGCGCTCGATATTCGCGAAATCCGCGCTGAGAATGCTGGGGTTTATCCGAACGGTCATTGGCGTCAGGCTATCGCGTTCGCCGAATCATTTGGATGAACATCGCGTCGGTGTCGTGGCGGTGTGGGTATAGCTGGACGGCTGTCCCCCTTCGCATGTCCTCGAGGCTGGGAGCGATCCTCTCCAGTACCGATGCCGTGTCAACTCGTTTAGCCTCAGGGTGTTCAGCGAGGACCGCGTCGATGACCTCTGTCGTTTCTGCCGAATGAGGCGAGCAGGTGACGTAGGCGACGTGACCACCGACCGCGACCGCGTCGAGCGCCGCAGTTAAGAGGGAACGCTGTAGGGGAACCAATTCCGTGAGATCATCGACGCTCTTCCGCCACCGTGATTCGGGTCGACGCCGCAAAGCCCCCAAACCAGTGCACGGAGCGTCAACCAGAATTCGGTCGAAAAATAGCGGGTTTTCAGCGCACAGGTCACGCCCATCTCGCACGGTCACTTCGACCTGACCCATGAACGGCTTGACTGACCGACGAACCAACTCTGCGCGATGAGGCTGACGCTCATTTGCCGTCAGGGACACTCCGAGTGGAAGGCCGATGGCGGCGAGCAACGCCGTCTTGCCGCCCGGCCCGGCACAGAGATCGAGCCACCGTTCCCCTGGAAGAATCGGTGAACATTCGGTGAGAACGAGGGCGGCCAATTGTGACCCCTCATCTTGAACACGCACGCTTCCCTCGCCCATCCCTGAGACGGAACTGAGAGCGCCACCAGAAGAACGGAAGCCGAACGGGGAATACGCGGTGCGTATTGCTTCGTCGGGAATGTCGGCCAGTCCTGGTAACGCGACCAATGTTGGTAACGGTGGAGCGTTGTCCGCCGCGAGTAGAGCATCCACTTCGGATGGGCCAACCAAATCGTTAAATACGTCGACTATCCACCGCGGATGCGACGTCAGCACAAATCGCGCCTCTCCGTCGCTCAATCCCTCGACCACCCTGGATTGCCACTCGGTCGGCGTCGTTCGCGCGAGAGTGTGGAGAGTGCCGTTGACGAAACCCGATGCCCGTGGAAACTTCTTTTTGGCAAGCGAAACCCATTCGTTAATCACGTGGGGAGGCTCGTGCCGAATGAGCAGTTCGTAACCAGCGACTCTCAGCAAATCGAGCACATCGCCATCAACCCTGGCGAAATCTCCTGTCACACAGAAACCGAGGACGACATCAACGAAACCTCGCCAGCGAAGTGCACCGTACGTGAGGTCAGTTGCGTGCCCGGAATCGCGTGAACTGAGCGCGGCTCGACGAATGGCGTCGGGCAAGATCAGGTTGGAATACGCGTCGTCTGATCGGACCAGGGAGACGACGCTCACCGCAACCTCACGGGCGCCGGTCTTCACTCGAACGTCACCGCGTCGCGAACACCACGCCACCAATCGGTTGCTGGCATCACCCCCTTGCCAGAAGGCTTGACTTCGAGCAACTCTAGGTTTCCATCGCCGGTGCCGGCGATAACTCGGTCGTTGCTCCACTCCACGCGACCGGCACCCACTGACTCGTTATTGAACGGTGCGACCCGAACAATTCCGAACGGCACTCCGCCAAGTGTTGTGAACGCACCGGGTTCGCTAGTGACCGCCCGGATGCGCGATTCAACGACGTTGGCGGGTAACGTCCAGTCGATCCGTCCGTCTTCGCGTGCAAGCTTGGGGGCGTATGACGGCTGCCCTTCCTGCTCGAAAGGGTGCAGCGCGCCCGCGGCGACAAGGCGGCTTGTTGCAACGAGATCGTCGGTGGTCGCGTGGGCGACCCTACCGAGCGCTTCGCTGGCGGTCTCGTTGGCGTGGAAAGGAATACTTCTCGAGAAATAGACAGGGCCAGCATCCAACTCTTGGACCAACCGGAAAATGGAAATTCCTGTGTCCGTTCGACCGTCCCACAGCGCGCGTTGAACTGGCGCGGCTCCACGATATTCCGGGAGTACCGAGAAGTGCACGTTCATCCAGCCGTGGATCGGTTCTTTCAAAAGTCTTTCTGGCACCAGCCCGCCGTAGGCGACGACAATCCCGAGATCGGCTGGCGGAATATCGACTTCCCGCAGACTATTGGCCTTGATGACAGGTAATCCCAGTTCCAACGCGGCCAAAGCCACAGGTGTTGGCGCAACCACCTGTTTGCGCCCCTGCGGAGAATCCTCCCGCGTGATCACGCTGACCACGTCGAATTCAGACGCGACGAGCGCCATCAAATACGGAACCGCGACCCTGGGGCTTCCTGCAAAGACGACTCGCGTGCTCATGGCTTCATTGTTTCAGTCATTGTCGACCTCGTCGAAGATTGACAGGTCATCGCAGTGAACCCGCAGCCCAGTTGCACTCGTTGCGACAAGGTGTGAGCGAATCGCGGATATCGCCTCCGGTGCCGAACGGTAATCCGCGAGAATCACGATGCGGAACGTCTCGCCATCGGGGGCTGGTCCCATGATTCGATGGCGCTTAACGTCGTCCAGATTTCTTACGCTTTGGAGGTCATTGACGGTGCCTCGAACTGCGATGGCCCGGGTGGCAGGCGGGAAGCCCAGTGCGCGCCGCTCGCGCAACTCGGTTTCGACAATCGATTCCCACTGATTTGTCGAGAATTGTGAGGCGAACCCGCCCTCGACGTTAGCCAGAATCACCGGCGCTTCCGTCGCGGCCAGACTCGCAGCGTGCCCCCACCATCGGAGGCAGTTCTCGGTCGTTCGGAGGCCAGGTCGCTGCAGTTCTCGGTCACCGTCGACAATCATCACCGCTTCGTACCCACCGGAGACGATGGGTTCGGCACCTCGTGTCGCGATTACTAGAGATTGGCGTCGGGGAATTTCTAACGTTCGGTGCTCACCGTCGGCAACGAGCACTGGCACTCCCGGGAACGCTCGCCCCAATTCTTCGGCGGTGCGCACCGACCCGTTTCCCGACCATGAGATTTCCCGACTGGAACAATGTGCGCAAACAAGACCTATCGGCGTGAGCCCGCACGCTCGACAAAACACCGTCCCCTCACGATTTCCCGACAACAGGGAACGACACTGCCCGCATCGATGCGGAGTGCGGCAGGCTGCACACACGACCTGAGGAGTGAACCCCGGGCGAGAGACCTGAACGAGAACGGGACCACGACTTAGCGCGTCGCGAACGATGGCCCAGGCGGATCCTGGAATGCGCGCTCTCGACGAAAATCCCTCGTCGGGTGGGTCATTAACAAGAACAATCTGCGGTCGTCTGGGCAGTTCTGCGTTCGGCTCAATGAAGCCCATGTCGATGAAACGCGCCGACTCAACTGACGGGGTGACCGATGCGAACACCAAGGTCCCACCTTCGATGGAATTGCGAATCACTGCGACGTCACGGGCGTGCACATACGGCGTGTGTGGCTCTTCCAAAAGGGGATCCGATTCATCCACCACAACGAGCAGTTCAAGGTCGACCACGGGCGCGTACACCGCCGACCGTGTTCCAATGACGACCTTCGCGTCACCGGCGAGGACATCGAGGTACCTGGTGTACCTTTCCGCTGGAGTCCCCGAGGAGTCAAATACAACGTGCGGGACATCGCCGAGTGCTCGCGATAAGAGCGCGAGGTCCCGCCAGTCGGGCACAACGACGATCACTCCCCCGTCGACGGAACAAACAAGATTCGCGATGTCGTGAAAGCCCTGTGTCGTCGGGCCCAAATCCGTTTCACACACCCCGGAGGACAGAGCCATGGCACGGCGTGATGATGGTCGAGTTGCCGCCAACTCGCGTGACGGAATCTTTCGACCCTTCTCCGCACGCACTCCACGTTTGGGAATCGCAACACGCAGAACATCCGCGGCACTGCCACAATTTCTGTCGGCCACCGTTCGAACAAGTTGCCACAGAGACGGCGTGAGAACGGGCATTTCACCAAGCACCGAGTCAATTTCCGCGAGTGAAACTCCGGCCGTCGACTGCTCAACAATGCCGATGACGTACCCGTCTATGCGACGCGCGCCACCCTTGCCCAACGGGACTCGAACCCGACCTCCGACAACGATCTGATCATCGAGTTCGTTGGGAATCCAGTAATCCAACAATCGATCGAGGCGCGGCACAGGCGACTCGAGCAACACCCGTGCGACCCGTCGAGTCATGCCTAACCGAGTTCAGCCAACGCCGCGTGGATTTTCTCGACTCGGTCGAGACGCTCCCAGGTGAAGTTGTCCCCGTCTCTTCCGAAATGACCGTAGGTTGCGGTTTCCGCATAACGACGGTTGAGCAAGTCAAGGTCGCGAATAATTGACGCAGGGCGCAGGTCAAACACCGTTTCGAGAACTCGTTGAATCGTGTCCAGCGGGACGGTTTCTGTACCAAACGCTTCGACATAGAGCCCAATCGGCTCGGGGACTCCGATGGCATAGGCGACCTGCAGCTCTAGTCGTGCGGCCAAGCCGGCAGCAACGGCGTTCTTCGCGACCCAGCGCATGGCGTAGGCGCCCGACCTGTCGACTTTCGACGGGTCTTTGCCGGAGAACGCCCCGCCACCGTGCCGAGACGCACCCCCATAGGTGTCGACGATGATTTTGCGTCCGGTGAGACCCGCGTCGCTTCCTGGTCCGCCGTGTTCAAAGGAGCCTGAGGGATTGATCAAATATTTGACGGCCGACACATCCAGACCAGAGTCCGCGAACACGGGGTCGATGACGTGCGTCCGAATGTCCTGTTCGAGGCGCTCGCGCGTGAGTCGGGCGCCATCGACGATCGGGGCGTGCTGGGTCGAGACAACAACAGTGTCTACTGTTCGAGGCGTATGTCCGTCATAACCAATAGTCACCTGGGTCTTGCCGTCGGGTCGCAAATACGACACCAGTGCGGTTTTGCGCGCGAATTCAAGCCGCTCCGCGAGTCGGTGCGCAAAATAGATCGGCGCGGGCATGTACTGCGGAGTCTCCGAGCAGGCATAACCAAACATGATTCCCTGATCACCGGCTCCGAGTTCCTCACCCTTGTCGACCGCTTGATTGATCTCGGGTGACTGGCCCGTAATCGACAACATGATTCCGCAGGTTCGCCCATCAAAATCAACTTCGGACGAGTTGTAACCGATGTTGACAATGACGTCACGAACAATCTTGTCGATATCGACATAGCCTTCGGTTGAGACTTCGCCGGCGACATGGATGAGCCCGCCCGACGCAAGGCATTCAACCGCTACCTTTGAGTTGCGATCCTGAACGAGAATCTCATCGAGAATCGCATCCGACAACTGGTCGCAGAGTTTGTCGGGATGCCCACTCGTTACGGATTCGCTGGTGAAGAGACGTAAGGTCACAGAAGCCATCCTTGTCGGCGGATGAATCTAGTTCGCATCCTTGAGCTCAACAAGACCCTCATTGATTTCCCGCATCGCAATGGTGAGCGGCTTTTCGTCAATGCTGAACTCAACGAGAGGACCAGCAGTCGTCACCGTTCCCTCAGCACGTTCGGTGTAATAGTCGTTGATTTCACGCGCACGCTTTGACGCGACAATCACGAGTTGATACTTGGAGTCGACCTTCGCCAACAGCTCGTCAATCGGGGGATCGATAATTCCCTTGCTCGTGTTCATGATGCGCCTTCCGCGTTGTTAACCTTCATCAATTGTACGACGGCTTCCGCCGCGGAATCGACATCGTCATTCACAACGATGACATCAAACTCAGATTTCGCCGCGAATTCGACCTTTGCCGTCTCGAGTCGGCGCACCTGTTCCTCGGGGCTCTCGGTCGCCCGAGATTCAAGTCGTCGCACCAATTCCTCCCACGACGGTGGCATGAGGAACACGAGGATTGCCTCGGGCATCGCCTTCTTAACCTGGCGTGCACCCTGAATATCAATCTCGAGGATGATGCTGTCTCCGGCTCTGAGCGCGTCGACGATCGGGCCGCGAGGTGTGCCATAGCGGTTTTGCCCGTGAACGACCGCCCACTCGAGCATCTGATTGGTGTGGACCAGGTGGTCAAATTCGGAGTCTGATACAAAGAAATAGTGTTCTCCGTTTGATTCCCTCGGTCTGGGCGCGCGCGTTGTCGCGGAAACCGAAAAGCGAACATCAGGATTTCGCTCTCTGATTCGCGCCACTACGGTGCCCTTTCCGACAGCCGTTGGTCCCGCGAGCACGATGAGCCGACCTCGAGCCGATGTGGCTTTCCGATCCGACTGCTTTACGTTGAGCCACGCGGTGAGACGGTCAATTTGATGGGGACCGAGTGCACCCAATCGTTTTCGTGGAGAAATACCCAGCGATTCCAAGATTCGAGGAATTTTGACTACACCGATTCCGGGGATGCTGCCGAGAAATTCCGTCACCCGAAGCCCGAATTCCGCGGACTCCGCGTTGTCCCACGCGGTTCGCGCAACCGCCAATGGGTCGCGTTCACCGGTCTGAAGTGCACGCTTCACCGATGCACGCGCGCGGCGCCGTTCGACCGCGATGAGGGACGCTTCTCGAGGATCTCGCATTAGAATCCCAATTCTTGCAAATGCTCGCTGATGCGAACGCGCACGGCGGTCGGGCCACCCACCACCACGCTTCGGCTGACGGACGGAATGACTCGCGATGAGGCAGCTCCAAAAATTTCTCGCAATCCGGCTATCTGCGCTCCTTGTGCACCGAAACCGGGAGCGAGAACCAACAACCCGTCAAGGTCGGTCTCATCAAGGCCACTGGCAGCAAGCGATCGTGTCGCACCAACGACCAGACCCACGGTGTCAGTGTGTCCCGAGCGTTCACGCGCGTAGCGGGCAATCGTTGAGGGCAGTGACTCACCCTTCAGAATCGCGCCCTGAATAGATTCCGCGTCGGCATTGGACGTTGCGCACAATACGAAAACGGTTGCACCCGACGCGTCGGCGTGGGAAAAAGCCGGCTCGAGTGCGGCGAAACCCTGGTACGGCGCCACCGTCAACGCGTCACTGCTAAGTGGTCCTTCTGCCAACCACGCATCCGCGTATCCCGTCATCGTTGAGCCGATATCCCCGCGTTTCGCGTCGGCGATCACCGCAAGTCCGGCATCACGCGCAGTATTGATGACGTCTTCTAGTGCGGAAAACCCTGTGGCGCCGAAACGTTCGAAAAAACCAACCTGGGGTTTGACTATCCCGATCAGCCCGGAGCAGGCCTCGAGCACAACATTGCACAACTCGAGCGCGCCGCGAGGCGTGTCTGGCAACTTCCAACTCGACAGAGTCTCCGGGCTTGGGTCGAGCCCTACACAGAGTGGTCCTGACTCTGCGATGGCATCGGAAAGCCGGCGAATCGGCGCACTCACCGTGCCGCCCTGTCCGCGGCGTACTCCTGAAGGGATCGCACAGTGAGCGGCTCATGAGATGTTTCCATCGCCGCCACCGCCGCCGAGACCTGTGCAATGGTCGTCACCAAGGGCTTATCCGCAGAGACCGACTCGCGGCGAATCTCCAGACCATCCGCGCGTGAGCTTCGACCGGATGGGGTGTTGATGATGAGGTCAACGCCTCCCGAACGAATCACATCGATGATCGACTCTTTGCCTGCGTCGGCCTCGTAATGTTTGAGGACAGTAGTCACCGGGATACCGTTTCTCGCGAGAATGTCGGCCGTGCCCTCGGTGGCCAGAATCGTGAAGCCGAGTTGGGCCAGCCTCTGCATCGGCAACACGATCGCCCGTTTATCACGATCGGCGACCGACACGAACACGGTGCCACTTGTTGGAAGACCCCCGTAGACGGCCTCTTGGCTCTTGCGAAAGGCGAGTGGGAAGTTTCGATCGATCCCCATTACCTCGCCCGTCGACCGCATCTCGGGACCTAGCACTGAATCGACAACCCTTCCCTCGAGAGTGCGGAATCGTTTGAACGGCAGCACCGCCTCTTTCACAGCGACCGGCGAATCCCGTGGGACGACGGAGCCATCGTTTTCAGGAAGAAATCCAGTGCTGACCAGATCGGCAATGCTTCGACCGACCATTATCAGCGATGCCGCTTTGGCCAACTGAGTTCCCATCGCTTTCGACACGAAGGGGACAGTGCGGCTCGCGCGGGGGTTCGCCTCGAGGACGTAGAGGACACCCGCTGACACCGCGAATTGAACATTTAGCAATCCGCGCACACCAATCCCCGTCGCAATGGAGGTTGTCGCCGCGACGACCTCGTCGATAACCCCTCGTCCCAAGGTCACGGGCGGTAACGTACACGCGGAATCTCCAGAATGGACACCGGCCTCTTCAATGTGCTCCATGATCCCGCCGATGTACAGTCGCTCGCCATCGAAGAGAGCATCCACATCAATCTCGATTGCATCCTCAAGGAATCGGTCGATGAGCAGTGGCGCGTTGGGTCCGATAATTGCGGACTCGGCAATTCGAACGAAATAATCCCGGATCGAATCGGAGTCATAGAGGATTTCCATCCCTCGACCACCGAGCACATAGGACGGGCGAACGACAACCGGGAAGCCGACGTCCTGGGCGACCGTGATTGCGGAATCCACGTCGGTTGCGATGCCGTTACGGGGTGAAACCAGCCCATACTCATCGAGAACTGCCGAGAACCGCCCACGCTCTTCGGCGCTGTCAATTGCGTCAGGAGTGGTTCCCAGAATCGGAACGCCGTTTCGTTCGAGGCCGTGTGCGAGCCCGAGTGCTGTTTGCCCACCCAACTGCACAATTGCGCCCAGCACGGTTCCACTCGCAGATTCCGCTTCGATGACGGCGAGCACGTCTTCGAGAGTGAGCGGTTCGAAGTAGAGCCGATCACTCGTGTCATAGTCGGTAGATACCGTCTCAGGGTTGCAGTTGATCATGATCGTCTCGTAACCCGCGTCGGAAAGCGCAAATGAAGCATGGACGCACGAATAGTCGAATTCGATTCCTTGCCCGATTCGATTTGGCCCTGAGCCGATGATGACGACTTTGGTTCGGTCAGACGGAACCACTTCCGTCTCGGTGTCGTAGGACGAATAGTGATACGGCGTTTTTGCCGGGAACTCCCCGGCACACGTGTCGACAGTTTTGAATACTGGTCGAATGCCGTGTTCGAGCCTGAACTCGCGCACACTGTCTTCGGTTGTCCCCCAAATCTCGGCCAACTGACTATCGCTGAATCCGTGATTCTTTGCGGTTCGAATTGCCTCGGGAGACATTGGACTCGCCGCGAGCTCTGCGGCGGTTTCATTGATGAGAACGATTTGGTCAAGGAACCACGGATCGATCTTGGTCGCGTTGAAGACCTCATCGATGCTCGCACCGGCGCGGAGGGCCTGTTGGACCGTCACGATTCGGCCATCTGTCGGCTTGCGGGAAGCCTCGATAAGTTCACCAGCGTCGCCCAGCGGACCGTTCCAATGGAATGAACTTCCGCGTTTTTCGAGAGACCGAAGAGACTTTTGCAACGCCGTCGTGAAGTTGCGTCCGATCGCCATCGCCTCACCGACACTCTTCATCGTGGTGGTTAGCCCCGAGTCCGCTTCAGGGAACTTTTCAAACGCAAACCGCGGCGCTTTGACCACGACATAATCGAGGGTTGGTTCGAACGACGCGGGGGTGACGCCGGTGATGTCGTTTGGAATTTCGTCGAGCCGATAGCCAATCGCCAGTTTCGCCGCAATCTTGGCAATCGGGAAGCCCGTCGCTTTTGATGCGAGGGCACTCGATCGGCTCACTCGTGGGTTCATCTCAATGACAATCACTCGACCGTTTGTCGGGTCGATTGCAAACTGGATGTTGCAACCACCCGTGTCCACACCAACCGCTCGAATGATGTTGATGCCGATGTCCCTCAGATTTTGATATTCGCGATCGGTCAACGTCAGGGCCGGCGCTACCGTGAGGGAATCACCGGTGTGAACCCCGACGGGATCAATGTTCTCAATCGAGCAGACGACAACCGTGTTGTCCGCGGTATCCCGCATCAATTCCAGTTCGTACTCTTTCCACCCAAGAATGGATTCCTCCAACAACACCTCACCAGTGGGGCTTTCGTGAATACCGTTCGCCACCATCCTTCTCAGTTCTGCTTCGTCATAGGCGAAACCTGACCCGAGCCCGCCCATCGTGAACGACGGGCGAATCACCACGGGGTAACCGGTCTGAGAAACGAAGTCCAACGCGCCGCCCACCGAGTTCACGACGACGCTCAACGCGACCTCGGCGCCGCTCTCTAGAACGAGGTCTTTGAAAATCTGGCGGTCCTCGCCACGCTGAATCGCCTCAAACTTGGCACCAATCAGTTCGACGTTGTATTTGGCCAAAATTCCCTGTTCGTGAAGGGCCATTGCGGCGTTGAGCGCGGTTTGGCCGCCAAGTGTCGGGAGGATCGCGTCCGGCGCTTCCTTAGCGATGATGGCCTCAATCGCCGCGGTCGTGATGGGCTCAATGTACGTTGCATCCGCAAAGTCAGGATCGGTCATGATTGTTGCCGGATTCGAGTTGATCAGAATCACGCGTATTCCCTCGTCGCGCAGCACGCGGCACGCCTGAGTGCCGGAGTAATCAAACTCCGCGGCTTGACCGATCACGATGGGACCGGAACCAATTACCAGCACTGATGCAATGTCGCTACGTTTCGGCATTATCGAACCTTGCCTGCATTGATGACCATGTCCCGAAAATCGTCAAAAAGGTAGATCGAATCGTGCGGACCCGCGGTCGCCTCGGGATGGTACTGAACGCTGAACGCCGGCAGGTTTAGCGCGCGCAAGCCCTCGACGCAATTGTCGTTGAGTCCGATATGACTTACTTCGACAAGTCCGAAGCCCGCTGGCGATTCGACGGGGCCGTCGATTGGTGCGGCCACTGCGAATCCGTGATTGTGAGCGGTGACTTCAATCCTTCCGGTTCGTTTGTCGAGCACCGGCTGATTGATCCCGCGATGACCATAGGTGAGCTTGTAGGTATCGAAACCGAGTGCACGTCCAAGTAGTTGGTTTCCAAAACAAATTCCAAAGAAGGGAATTCGTCGCTCGAGCACGCCACGCAGCAACTCGACGTGGCGTTCCGAGGCGCTGGGGTCTCCCGGACCGTTTGAGTAGAACACCGCAACCGGGCTGATGGCAAGAAGTTGTTCGAGAGTCGACGACTGCGGCAAAACGTGCACCTCAAATCCTCGGGACGCAAGGTGACCGAGAGTGGCATTTTTGACACCTAGGTCGAGTACCGCTAATGCTCCGATTGACGGAACCGTCGGAGAGATGACGTACGGCGAATCGATTGACACGGCATCCGACAGGTTCCGTCCCGCCATCACCGGTGCGGAGGTAATCGCGGAAACGTACTGCTCTGTTGAGCGGCCATCGAGCGGAAAAATTCCGGCACGCATTGCTCCGGATTCCCTAATGATGCGGGTGATCGCACGGGTGTCGACACCCGAAATCCCCACGACGTCTCCGTTGACGAGATCGTCATCAAGAGTTCGCGTCGACCGAAAGTTCGATGGTCGCCGCGCCGGGTCTCGCACAACGTAGCCCTCGACCCAGATGCGACTCGATTCCTCGTCCTCGTCGTTCATCCCGGTGTTTCCGATGTGTGGCGCGGTCTGCACCACGATTTGACCGGCGTAGGACGGATCCGTAAGTGTCTCTTGATATCCGCTCATTCCCGTCTGGAAGACGATTTCGCCGATCCTCTCGCCGATGGCCCCAAAGTGCTGTCCGTCAAATCGTTGACCTGATTCGAGAATCAGAGTTGTCGTCGGGATCATGCGTTCCTCACAGTCTCGGGCTCAACAAGCATTCCGTCGATGACGGTTTCCGTACCGTTGAAGATTGTCGCGATGACACGACCGGGTAGTTCGCGACCGACAAACGGACTGTTGGTTGAGCGTCCCCGCAGACTTTCGCGTGACCATGTCGCGGAGTGTGACGGGTCGATCAAGGAAATGTTTGCTGGGCTTCCGACGGCTAACGGTGAGTCGTATCCCGCAACACGGCCAATGTCGGCAGGCGCCACGGACATGACGCGTGCCACACCTTCCCACGAGAGGTGGCCGGTTTCCACCAAGGACAACTGGACAATGCTGAGTGCAGATTCCAATCCGACCATGCCGAACGGCGCATCGTTCCACGACGAGTCTTTGGACGCTGCGGTGTGCGGCGCGTGGTCCGTCGCGATGATGTCGATCGTGCCGTCGGCGACCGCCGAGCGAAGTGCTTCGACGTCCTCGGATGTCCGCAGCGGAGGATTCACCTTGAAAATGGGGTCGTAGTTTCGCGCCGATTCGTCGGTCAGGAGCAGATGGTGAGGCGTCACTTCGGCCGTTACCGCAATCCCCCGCTTCTTTGCCCAGCGAACGACATCGACCGATCCGGCCGTCGACACATGGCAGACGTGCAGCCTCGCCCCGACATATTCCGCCAGCAATACATCGCGTGCGATGATTGCTTCTTCCGCAACGCGTGGCCAGCCGCGCAGCCCCAGTTCACTTGAAACGGCTCCCTCGTTCATGACCGCGTCAACCGTCAGGCTTGGGTCTTGTGCGTGTTGAGCGATCACTCCGCCAAAAGTCGAGACGTATTCGAGCGCACGTCGCATAACAAGCGCATCGCCTACACAATGACCATCGTCTGAGAACACAGTCACCCGAGCGGAGCTGCGCGCCATCGCGCCGATATCGGCGAGTTGATCTCCGCCTAACCCCCTGGTTACTGCGCCAACGGGACGGACATCGACGTACCCCGCCGCCCGACCACGCGCGACAACCATTTCGACCAGCTCGGCGGTGTCCGCAACGGGTGAGGTATTCGCCATGGCATGAACCGTGGTGAAGCCGCCTGCTGCGGCGGCTCGAGAACCAGAAAGGATTGTTTCCGCTGATTCTCCACCGGGTTCCCGGAGGTGAGTGTGTAGGTCGACAAGTCCAGGCAGCGCAACCAGCCCGGATGCGTCCACCACACGATCGGCTTTTGACGTGACTGTCCCGACCTCACGGATGATTCCGTCCGCGACAAGGATGTCAGCGGTTGACCCACCGACTAGTGACGCTCCACGAATTAAGAGTGTCATCGGGACTCCCCACGCAGCGTGTACAGCAGGGCCATTCGCGCGGCAACACCGTTCGCAACTTGCTCTGTCACCGTTGATTGGGGCGAGTCCGCGACCTCCCCGGAAATCTCAAGTCCACGGTTCATCGGCCCCGGGTGCATCACGATAGCCGTCGGCGCGAGTCGGCGAAGCCGGCTCACATTCATCCCCCACACGGAACTGAATTCCGATTCGGAAGGGAAAAACCCGCTCGACATCCGTTCCTTCTGCACGCGGAGCGTCATGACGACGTCCGGCTTTTGGTCAATCGCGTCGTCGAGCGTCGACACCAAGGAAACACCCCAGTCATCGATGTCTCGTGGAAGCAGGGTCTTCGGTGCAGCGAGAGTGACGGCTGCGCCGAGGGTTCGCAACAACCACACGTTGCTTCGTGTGACGCGGGAATGAAGGATGTCCCCCACAATCACAACCGAAAAACCATCCAGGTCTCTGCCTCGAGCGTCTTCACCGAGCAACCTCGAGCGCATGGTGAAGGCGTCCAAAAGAGCCTGGGTTGGGTGTTCGTGGGTACCGTCTCCAGCGTTGATGATGTGGGAATCCACCCAGCCACTGTTCGTGACCGTAGAGGCCACACCAGAATTCGAATGGCGTAACACGATAAATTCAGCGCCCATTGCTTCGAGAGTCTGAAGTGTGTCTTTGAGGCTCTCACCCTTTGACACGCTCGATCCCTGCGACGTAAAGGTCATGACGTCCGCGCCAAGCCCGAGGGCAGCGGCTTCGAAAGACAACCGGGTGCGGGTGCTGTCTTCAAAAAATACGTTCGCGACCGTCTTACCTCTGAGCGTTGGTAGCTTCTTGATATCTCGGCTGCGAACATCAACCATGTCGATCGTTGTATCGAGCAGCCCGACGGCCTCGGAGTGGGATAGATCCCGCGTGGAGATCAGGTGTCTCACGCGATGCTCACTTCGTCGGACCCATCGACTTCGGAAACGGACACATTAACCCGTTCACTTGTCGATGTTGGAAGGTTCTTGCCGACGAAATCAGCTCGGATGGGCAATTCACGGTGGCCACGATCGATGAGCACTGCGAAACGCACGACATCGGGACGACCGAGAGCCGTGATGGCGTCGAGTGCCGCCCTCACCGTTCGCCCGGAGTACAACACATCATCGACGAGGATGACCGTGCTTCCGTTGATCCCGGTTGCCGGGATCTCCGTTGCCACCGTCGTTCGGGTTGACTGAATCCCTAGGTCGTCACGGTACATCGTCACATCGAGCGTTCCGACCTGAACGTCTTGAGGTTCGATATCGGCGACGAGACGAGCCAGTCGTTTCGCGAGGTGAACTCCACGGGTGGGAATTCCCAGGAAGATTAGGCCACCGCGACCCCGCTGGGATTCGACGATTTCGTGGGCAATTCGCTTGAGAGCACGGTCAATGTCCGGCTTCGCGAGGACGATACGTGTCACTCGGTAAATCCTTTCCCGCCTCACAGGACGCTTTAAAGGAGTGTGTTGAGTTCAGTGTATCCGAGATTCTATTTTTCGCGTGAGACAGCGCCGAGGATGCCGCCGATGAAGGACAACGCGTCGTCTGAACCGTACTCCGCCGCCAACGCAAGCGCTTCTGAGCGCACGACGTCGTCCGGCGTCTCAGTGAAGAGCAACTCCCACACGGCTATCCGCAGTATCGCGCGGTCCACAGGATACAAACGAGCGAGTGTCCATTCCCGCAGAGCGGACGATATCGTCGAATCGACTCTCGTTCCGTTGGTGTCGAGACCCGCCAAAATGGACCGAACATAGTCGGCTTCAGACAGGGACTGCAGTTTGTCGGCTTGGCGCGAGTTGAAGTCGAACAATGCCTGGGTCAGCGAGCGACCACGCTGATCCGCCTCATACAACGCGTCAAAGGCCGCCTTGCGGGCTTTGGTACGAGCGGACACTACTCGTTGACGCGACCGAGGTAGGAGCCGTCGCGCGTATCGACCTTCACCTTGGTTCCCTGCTCGAGGAACAACGGCACCTGAATCTCGAGTCCCGTCTCGACCGTCGCTGGCTTGTTCCCGCCGGTTGAGCGGTCACCTTGAAGTCCGGGCTCTGTGTAGGTGATTTCCAAGACAACCGAAGCGGGAAGCTCGATATAGAGGGGTTCCTCGTTGTGCATCGCGATCTGGACATTCTGGTTTTCGAGCATATAGTTCTTCGCATCACCAACCGCTGTAGCCGAAAGTGTGATTTGGTCGTAATCGTCAAGATTCATGAACACGAAACTGTCGCCATCCTGATAAAGGTATTGGTAATCACGTCGGTCGACGGTTTCGAAATCGATTTTGGTTCCCGCGTTGAACGTGCGATCAACGACCTTTCCGGTCATGACGTTCTTGCACTTCGTTCGAACGAACGCCCCGCCCTTTCCCGGCTTGACGTGCTGAAACTCGATGACGGCCCACAATTGACCGTCGAGATTGAGAACGCTGCCATTCTTGATGTCGTTCGTTGATGCCATGGCGGATAGTGCCCTTCTTGTTGTGGTGATGCAGGATTGCGGTTTACCGACGCGAGCGGAGCGCGGCGAGGGCTACGTGGTACGAGTTGACCCCGAAGCCGGCGATAACGCCCGTCGCAACGGCGGAAATGACGGACGTGTGACGGAATTCTTCGCGGGCATACGGGTTGGAGATGTGGACTTCAATCAACGCTCGGCCCGACGCAGTCACCATCGCCGCGGCATCGCGAAGCGCGTAGGAATAGTGCGTAAACGCCGCGGGATTCAGGATGACATCGGATTTCGTGTCGATTGCCTCGTGCAACCACCCAATTAACTCGGACTCATCGTTGGTCTGTCGAACATCGATCGTTTCTCCCTCTAGTGCGGCGGCAGTGAGAGACGCGCTCAGTTCATCCCAGGTGGTTGTTCCATAGACGTCGGGTTCGCGGCTTCCCAATCGTGAAAGATTGGGTCCGTTAAGGACGTAAATCGAACTCATGGTTCTAGCCTAGCCAGCGATTTCTTGATACGCCGCGAACAACAATGAGTCGTCTCCAACCGTTGTCACCGTTGGGCGACCAATTCCATCCAACAACACAAACCGCAATGCGGCTCCACGAGCCTTCTTGTCGCGTTGCATTGTGGCTCGAAGTGTTTCCCACCGACCACCCGGGTACACCAGTGGCAAACCGAGCCTCTCGCCCAGAACCTTTCGATGACGGTCAACCTCGTCGTCGCTGAGGGCTCGAACGAGTCGTGACAACTCCGCTGCGAACATCATCCCAATGCTGATCGCGACGCCGTGGCGCCATCGATAACGCTCCGCGTGCTCAATGGCGTGGCCGAGAGTGTGGCCGTAGTTGAGTATCTCGCGGAGCCCAAGCTCGGTGAAGTCCTCGCTCACGACCGTTGCCTTCACCTGAATTGCTCTGCGAATAACGTCAGCGGACAGTTCCGTGGAAAGGTCAAGACATCCCTCGATATTGTTCTCGAGATCATCGAGGATCGATGGGTCCGCAATGAACCCGGCTTTCGCAATTTCGGCGAAACCGGTTCGAACCTCCGTCTCGGGGAGGCTGGCGAGAAGTTCGGTATCCACCAACACCGCTGCGGGGGCATAGAACGAACCGACCAAGTTCTTTCCCTCAGCAGTGTTGATTCCCGTCTTTCCACCCACGGCCGCGTCGACCGAACCCAAAACCGTTGTCGGAATGTGGATGATTCGGACGCCTCTCAACCAGGTCGCAGCGACAAAACCAGCGAGATCGGTCGTTGCGCCCCCACCCAGTGAGATGACAGCATCGCTCCGGGTGAAATCCGCCTGGCCCATGATTCCCCAACAGAATGCCGCCACTTCAATCCGTTTCGCGTCTTCAGCGTCGGGCACTTCAGCAAGTAACACGTCGACTTCGCCCGCCAAGGTCTCGCGAATGCGCGATGCCTCCGCGGACATAATCGGTTGGTGAATCAGCAGTGCTTTCGTGACCTGCGCGCCCAAACGCTCCCGCAACTCGCTACGAACACCGTGCCCGATGCTGACGTCATACGGGTCTCGACCCGAGACCGTCACGGTGTTCACTATTCGACCTTCAATCGATTTGCAATTTCGTCCGCAATGGAATCCATTGTTCCTCTGCTCGTGTCAACGGTGAAACGCGCGAGCTCATCGTAAATCGGTTGCCGAACGGACACGAGATTCTTCCATGAGTCGATGCCCTCAGTGAGTAGCGGTCGAGTGCCCGCCGCGAGACGGGATTCGATCGCGTCGGGGGTTGCGGTGATAAGAATCACGTTGTGATCACGTAAATCGAGGCGAGTATCAACATCAAGAATGGCCCCACCTCCGAGGGACACAATCCCGTCGGTCCCCAATGCAGAAATCACCGCAGCGCGTTCCCAGACTCGAAATGTTGACTCACCCATGTGTTCAAAGATTTCCGGGATTGGACCGTGTTCCGCGACCACGAGTTTGTCCGTATCCACGAAACCAACGCCTAGTCGTGAGGCGATGCGTCGACCCAACCGAGACTTTCCCGCCGCGGGCGGTCCGATGAGAACCGCACGGGGTTTCACGCGTTGTCCTGTTTTGTTCGCCGTGCCTGGGGAATTGACTCGAGGTATGACTGCAGGTTCCGGCGAGTCTCGCCGACCGAGTCGCCACCGAACTTTTCCATCACGGCCTCCGTGATCACGAGTAGCACCATGGCCTCGGCCACTACTCCGGCGGCGGGAACAGCACACACATCCGAACGCTGGTGATGGGCGGTGGCCTCCTCGCCAGTCGCAACATCCACCGTGCGAAGTGCTTTGGGCACGGTCGCTATGGGTTTCATTCCGGCGCGAACCCGAAGCACCTGCCCGGTGGACATTCCGCCCTCGATACCGCCGGCTCGGTCTGTCGTGCGTTCGAGACCATCACCAACAACGATCTCGTCGTGAGCTGCGCTCCCCGCACGTCGTGTGGACTCAAATCCGTCGCCGACCTCAACACCCTTGATTGCCTGAATTCCCATCAACGCAGCCGCGAGCCGCGAATCAAGTCGCCGATCCCAGTGGACAAAGGATCCGAGCCCGGGCGGGAGCCCGTAGACGACGACTTCGACGATTCCTCCGAGTGTGTCGCCGTCCTTATGAGCAGCGTCAACTCGATCGACCATGAGGGCCGAAGTTTCGGCGTCAAAGCAGCGGAGTGGATCGGCGTCCAGCGCATCGACATCGGACGAACGCGGCAAAGGCCTTCCCTCGGGCACGATCACCGACCCGATCGACACGGTGTGGGCCACTGCCGTGATGCCGAGCTCCCCCAAAAACGCCCGGGCAACAGCGCCCAGGGCGACTCGCGTAGCGGTTTCACGTGCGGATGCCCGCTCCAAGACTGGACGTGCGTCGTCAAAATCGTACTTCTGCATGCCCGCCAGATCTGCATGCCCTGGTCGTGGACGAGTCAGTGCGGCGCCGCGAGCACTCTCGAGGACCTTCGGGTCCACCGGCTCGGGATTCATCACATCCACCCACTTCGGCCACTCCGTGTTGCCGATTCGCAGTGCAATCGGGCCACCCATCGAAAGACCGTGCCGAACTCCACCCGAGAGTGATATCTCGTCGGCTTCAAATTTCATGCGTGCACCGCGACCGTATCCCAATCGACGGCGAGCCAAATCTGCTCGAATTCCGTCCATCGACACGGGAATACCCGCCGGAAGACCCTCAATAATTCCGATGAGTTCCGGTCCGTGTGATTCACCCGCGGTTAGCCAACGCATGAGTCTATTGTTCCAGACTGGTGTTCACTCAGAGACCAACGGCGGCGCGCATCGTTGCGACAACACGTTCTTCATCGGGAAGCGGTTGGTCGACCGACTCCCCATAGAACACTCGGGCCTGACGGACTGCCTGCCACATCAACATCGGAACTCCGCCCATCGAATCCAACCCGCGATTGGTCCACTCTGTTCCGAGCGCGCTTGGCCAGGGGTCGTACACAACATCGAACAGGAACTCCGCATCGAGTGACTCGATTGCGTCCTCGGAAAGCTCGGTTGTAGCCGGCAGTGAACTCACCAGAAGGTCTGCCGAATCGAGTGAGTCTCCAAAAACGGATACACGGGAACGAATCCCGAGACGTCTCGCCAGTTCCTCGATTTCCGTCGTCTTGGTTGGATCTCGCACGACGATGTCGAGCCATTCGACGCCTAAGTCGTGCATGCTGACGATCAATGACGCGGCCGTCGCCCCCGCTCCCAACAAGATTGCCCGCTCGAATTCGCCACCGAAACTTTCGCGAATGGCCGTTGTCGCGCCCCACACATCGGTGTTGAATCCGTGCCATCCGTTTGTCCGTCGAACAATCGTGTTCACCGAACCCGTCAGAACGGACAGATGGCATTGCCGCGAGAGCAGTGGTCTCACCGCCTGTTTGAGCGGCATTGTCAGTGACAGACCCTCCCACGATTGGTCCAAACCTTTGACGTACGTCTCTAGCTCTTTGTCGGTTACATCCGTCAGTCCATAGGATGCATCGATTCCCAGTGCGGTGATGGCCGCGCGGTGCAGCGCTGGTGACTTCGAGTGCCCGATGGGACTCCCGATGACACCGAAATTTCTAGCCACAGTAGGCTGCATTCTCCTTGCTGGCGTTGCACCAGGTTCGCAATTCCTGAACAGCGGCTGCGTGTTGTGCGGCGGTTTCCGAGAACTTCGTTTCACCTGTCTTGAGATTGACGGGAACGAAGTAGTACCACGGTCCCGGAGCCGGGTCTAAAACGGCTTTCAGGGCGACCTCACCAGGAGCGCCGATAGGGCCAACCGGCAGCCCTTTGTGCACATAGGTGTTGTAGGGGTTGGACGCGTCCGCACGCTCCGCTTCGGTCGTCCACACTGTGTCGAGATTCCCCGTGCCGTAGGCGACAGTCGCGTCCGACTGCAACTTCCAATCTGCGTCGAGACGATTTTGGAAAACCCGCGCTACTTTTGCGTAGTCATCTGGGTTGCTTCCCGCTTCGCGCTGAACAAGTGCGGCAAAAGTGACGACCGCGTACCGTTTGGTTTCGGGTACTGCCAGTGCATCGAGTCGTGCATTCATTTCGTCCACCATCGTCTGAATAATCGACGTGGCATCCTGACCCGGATTGAACTCATACGTCGCGGGGAAAAGGAAACCCTCAACTGATGGCGCTTTGTCCGATATTTCGAAGACAGTTGGGTCCGAGGCCGCCGAATCAAATTCAGATACTGGAATTCCGGTGGCTTCGCTGAGTTTGTCGAAGGTCGAAGTTAGGACCGTTCCTTCGGGAATCGTCACTTTGAGGGTTATGCGGTTGGCCGGGTTCCCCAAGATTGCGATTGCCGAAGCAGCACTCATCTGCGTTTTCAGCGTGTACGTTCCAGGCGTGAAGACAATGGACGAATCCGCCAACAGCAGACGGTAAACGGAGTCGAACGATTTGGTCACACCCGCGTCAACGAGCTTTTGCGCTATTGAGTCACCGAACTCGCCCTGTTCGATGGTGACTTCGATGTTGGGTGCAATTCCCGTCCCCTCGAAATCGTTGTTGGCGGGCAACCCGAGGATTTGACGGACTTTTGCCTCGTAGTTTGTCCACGCGTACCAGCCCCCGCCGCCGCCAATCACGAGCATAGAGATCAAGACCGTGACGATAACGCCACGTCGACGTTTCGATGATTGCGAGCGCGCTGCGCGCCGTGAATCGTTCATGAGTCCTCCACCATTTCCCCCAGTGTATTGCCGGCACGTTCCGCCGCAAGTGCCGTCTCGAGTAGGACGGTCGCTGCAACCTGATCGATCATCGCGCGCCCGGATTTGACCGTGTGGGACGCGTCGTGAAGGGCGTGTTGTGCGGTCACCGTGGTGAGTCGCTCATCGACGAGCCGCACTGGAACACCCGTCTCATCGTGTAATTGTCGTGCAAAATTGCGCGCATCCTCCGTGGACGGGGTATCCGATCCATCGAGGCTAATCGGCAACCCACACACGAATTCGAGGGGCTCGTATTCGCGGGCAAGAGACAGCAATTCGGTGATTGCCCCATCGCGTGCGAGAGTCGAAACTGGTACCGCCATGAGCCCTTGGGGATCGCTCCGAGCGACACCTACTCGACTGCGACCGACGTCGATTCCTACACGAATACCGTTGCGCATGGCGAGCTATCCGAGTGCGGCTCGAACATCATCCAACGCCGCAGCAATCAGGGATGGCTCGAGTCCACCACCCTGGGCAACGTCGTCACGACCGCCGCCACCACCACCGAGGACACCCGCAGCCCGCTTCGCCAGAACTCCAGCGGACAAACCAGCTGTGCGAGCCTCAGGAGTAGTCGCGATGATCACCGCCGATTTCCCGTCAATTTCAGCTCCGAGTGCAACCACACCGGCGACTGCGCCAAGTCGGTCTCGGACATCAATGACGAGTTGGCGAAGCGAATCGTTTGAATCGAGAACACCAACGGCCGCAATCACCGCGAGGCTTGACCCAATTGACGTCGCCCCCTCGACGAGGGCTGGAACACGTTCCCGAACGGCGGCGGCTTGGTGTTGAGCAATAACCCGTTCCGCGTTTTTGAGTTGCTCGATGAGATCGGCGATACGGACCGGAATCAATTCCTTGGGTGTCTTCAGCGTCGACATGAGTTCGCTGACGAGGGTGCGTTCCGTTGCAAACGATTCGAAGGCCGCCGTCCCAACTAATGCCTCGACGCGACGATTCGTCGAACCAATACTCGATTCTCCGATGAGGTTGATGAGCCCGATTTCGCTCGAGCGAACGACGTGCGTTCCCGCACACAGTTCACGCGACCACTCGCCGCCGATATCGACCACTCGAACGGTATCTCCGTACTTCTCTCCGAAGAGTGCCATCGCTCCAGAATCTTTTGCTTCGTCGAGCGACATGACGCGGGTCACGACATCGAGGTTGTCCGAAATTGCGTTGTTCGCGATGTTTTCGATTTCGGATCGCGTCGCGGCAGAAAGGCCCTGGTTCCAGGCGAAGTCGAACCGCATGTACCCGGCCTTGTTGTAGGAACCGGCCTGGTGAGCGTCTTTTCCTAGCGTCTGTCGAAGTGCGGCGTGAACGAGGTGAGTAGCCGAGTGTGCCTGTGCCGCCCGTTGGCGGTAAGCAACGTCGACCACCGTCGTGACGGGGTTATCGACACCGACTTCGCCGTCCGTGATTCGCACAGTGTGGGCGGTCAGGCCCTTGATAGGTCGCTGGACATCGAGAACTTCGGCCGAGAAGTTTTCGCCAACGACGACGCCCTCGTCCGCATCCTGACCACCACTCTCGGCGTACAGGCTGGTTTCGCGCAAAATCAACTCGACCGTTTCTCCGGCATTCGCCTTCGTCACCGATGCACCATCCCTGATGATGCCGAGGACCGTCGTATCGGTCGTGAGGTCGTCGTATCCCGTGAAGACCGTTTCGCCCGAGGTGCGGAATTCGCCGTAAACAGACACATCAGCCAGTGAACCCCGTTTCGCTTTGGCGTCGGCCTTTGCACGGGTTTTCTGTTCGAGCATCAGGGAATCAAAGGTTTCTCTGTCGACGGTAAGCCCTGCCTCTTCCGCCATCTCGAGAGTGAGGTCGATCGGGAATCCGTACGTGTCGTGCAACAGGAAAGCCGTGTCGCCAGCAAGCGCAGCCGACGATTCCTTCTTCTGTTCAGCGACAGCAAGGTCGAGAATCTGGGTGCCGGACGCGAGGGTGCGGAGGAACGCTTCTTCCTCGCCGACCGCGGTTCGGGAAATTCGGTCGTAGTGGGTGGCGACATCCGGATAGGACGCTTTCATTGCATCGCGCGACGCCGCGAAAAGTTCTGTGAACGTTGGAGCGTCGACGCCCAGTAACCGCATTGCACGCACAGAACGCCGCAGGAGTCGGCGCAGGATGTAGCCACGGCCTTCGTTGCCCGGCATAACACCGTCACTCATGAGCATCAGTGATGACCGAATGTGATCTGCTACAACTCGCATTCGCACATCGTCATCGTGATCCGCACCATAACGCCGACCGGAAATTTCAGCCGCCCGGTCCAGAACGGGACGGACCTGGTCGATCTCGTACATGTTCTCGACGCCCTGCTTGAGGAAGGCGACTCGTTCCATGCCCATTCCCGTATCAATGTTTTTTCGAGGGAGTTCCCCGTCAATCGTGAATTCGGTCTTCGATTTCACATCGGAAATGAGGTACTGCATGAACACGAGGTTCCAAATTTCGATGTAACGCGTGTCGTCGACCGCCGGTCCGCCCTCTGGTCCGTAAGCCGGCCCGCGGTCAAAATAGATTTCCGAGCAGGGCCCAGCGGGACCCGGCTGTCCAGTCGTCCAGAAGTTATCCGTCTTCCCAAAGCGTTGGATTCGATCTTCGGGTATCCCCGCGACCTTTTTCCACAAATCAATAGCCTCGTCGTCCTCTTCGTAGACCGTGACCCACAAATCCTTCTCGGCGAAACCGAGGCCACCGTCGGCTTCTGAAGTCGTGAGAAGTTCCCACGCGAACCCGATTGCGCCCTCTTTGAAGTAGTCACCAAACGAGAAATTTCCGTTCATCTGGAAAAACGTTCCGTGACGCGTGGTCTTTCCGACCTCCTCGATGTCAAGGGTTCGGATGCATTTTTGGACCGATGTCGCGCGCGGGAATGGGGCGGGTACAACGCCCGTCAGATAGGGAATGAACGGGACCATTCCGGCGACCGTGAACATGAGAGTTGGGTCATCCGACACGAGAGATGCGGAGGGCACGACCGTGTGTCCGCGATCGGAAAAGTAGGTCAACCAACGACGTTGAATTTCAGCAGTTTCCATGATGTTCCCTAAGCGTCCGTTGACTCATCGGATAAGCGCGAGGTGATTCCCGCATGTACGCCAACGACAAACCACACGGACGATTTCACGGTCACCCCTCAGTGTTCTGTCAAAGTTTACGGGAATACGAAAGGGGTGGACTCGAAAGCCCACCCCTTCTCGGTTGGGCTCTATCGCGCCGCGTAGTACTCAACGACGAGCTGTACTTCGCAGGTCACGGGGACCTCGGAGCGCTTCGGACGGCGAACAAGTCGCGCCTGAAGTTTGTCGAGTTTGACATCGAGGTACTCGGGGACGGGAGGCAGAACATCGCGGTGAACACCGATAGCGGAGTCCTGAAAAAGCGGGGTTCCTTCGCTGCGCTCTTTGACGTGGATCATCTGTCCGGGCTTGACACGGAACGACGGACGGTCGACGAGCTGGCCGTCGACGAGGATGTGGCGGTGCACAACCATTTGTCGCGCCTGAGCAGACGTGCGTGCGAAACCAGAACGAAGAACAAGAGCATCCAGTCGCATTTCGAGAAGCTCCACCAGGTTTTCACCGGTGAGTCCCTGAGTGCGGCGGGCTTCGTTGAAGGTGTTGCGCATTTGCGCTTCGCGAATGCCATATTGCGCGCGCAGACGCTGCTTTTCGCGCAGACGCATGGCGTAGTCACCCTCGGACTTGCGTTTGGTTCGGCCGTGCTGTCCGGGTGGGAAAGCGCCTTCACCCATAAGGCGAGCAGCCTTCGGGGTCAGTGCGATGCCGAGTGCACGCGACAGGCGAACCTTGGCGCGGGTGCGGTTTTTGTCAGACATGGTGTCCTTTTCATAACTCAACGAACAATGGAATTTTCCCCACAACGGGGAAAGAAACATGAGGGCCACGGCGCCGGCTACAGGCACCGATTCTTGTGAGGAAGACGCAGCCGCACGTCTGTTCTCTCAAGCGGTGTTCCCACCCTAACAGAAACAGGGAACCGACACCATTCAACGACCGTTAAGAATTCCCCGAATCCGAGCGAGACGTTCGGCGAGTTCTTTTTCTCGACCGTAGGCGCTAGGCGTGTAGTAAACGGGTGCATCACCGGTGCGGTATTCCTGCTGCACTACTCCGCCCTCGACGTCATGCGGATAGACGTAGTCCTTCCCGTGACCAAGTTTTTTGGCCCCCGCGTAGTGTGCGTCTCGGAGGTGCGGCGGCACCGGCTCAAACTTTCCGTCCCGAATATCCCGAATCGCTGCGTCAATCGCGACGATCACCGCGTTGGACTTTGGCGCAAGTGCAAGATGAATCGTTGCCTCCGCGAGCGGGATTCGACCCTCGGGCATTCCGATGAACTGAACCGCGTCGGCGGCGGCAACCGAGATCGTGAGCGAGGAGGGATCGGCGACCCCGATGTCTTCGGCGGCAAGGATGACCAATCGTCGGGCGATGAACCGAGGATCCTCCCCCGCTTCAATCATCCGAGCCAGGTAGTGAACAGAGGCGTCGACGTCGCTACCGCGAACTGACTTGATGAAGGCACTGATGACGTCGTAGTGCTCGTCGCCGTTTCGGTCGTAGCGCAGTAGCGCGCGATCACTCGCAGCGGACACCGTTTCTGCCGAAACGATGCCACCTGGTCCAATGACATTCGCCGCGGCCTCGAGAGTGGTGAGCGCGCGGCGAGCATCCCCGCTCGATAGCCGCACGAGTGCGTCGACCGCATCGTCGTCGATTGTGACACCAGCCGCCAATCCTTCGGGCGACGACACTGCCCGCCGAACAAGCTCGGCGACATCACTGTCCGTGAGGGGGCGAAGCGTGAGAAGAAGCGAACGACTAAGAAGCGGGGTGATCACGCTGAACGATGGATTTTCCGTCGTTGCGGCGATCAACGTGACCCAACCGTTTTCCACACCGGGAAGTAGAGCGTCTTGTTGCGCCTTCGAGAAACGATGAATCTCGTCCAAGAAGAGCAACGTTGAGCCCCCGCCGTCGCTGATTCGCGACAACGCCGATTCCATAACGTCTCGAACGTCCTTGACGCCGGCAGTGACCGCGGACAATTCGACAAAGTGACGCTGCGAGGTGCGGGCAATGACACTCGCCAGTGTCGTTTTCCCCGTACCCGCGGGTCCCCACAGAATGACCGAAACTCCAGAAGTTCCTTGCGGCTCTGCCAATTGCCGCAACGGAGAACTTGGGTTAAGTAAATGGTTTTGCCCGAGAATCTCGTCAAGTGTGCGTGGGCGCATGCGAACGGCCAGCGGCGCCGTGCCACCGAAAAGCCCAGAATCACTCGCCACAACTCCATGATAGGCGCGGGCATGGTTCGGTAACGGTTGAGAAACGATGTGTACGGGGTGCGAACGGCTGTGTACGCTTGACGGGTGAGCAGCGAAACAGCATTTGGTCGTGTTGATGCCGACGGTACCGTGTGGGTCAAAGATGGCGATTGGCGCAGCGTCGGTCAAGTCGTTGATGCAACCCCCGACGAAGCACTTGCGTTTTACGTCTCGCGCTTCACGGAACTCGCATCACAGGTGATGTTGCTTGAGCAGCGCGCCAAGGCCGGTGCTGCCGCTCGAGATTTGCTTTCCGCAATCGAAAAGCTCGTTGTTTCCCTAACCGACGCGCACGCCGTCGGTGATCTGAACGCTCTCCGTCTTCGGGTTGGAGTCGTCGCGGAGTCGATCGCTGGTCTCAAAGAGAAGCAAGACGCCGAAAACAAAGAAGCATCCGCCGAGTCACTCGCGCGCCGGACTGCCATCGTCGAACGCGTGGAGGCGATTGCCGCCCAGATCGACGGCGCCATTCACTGGCGCAACGCTCAGAAGGAAATTGGCGAACTGTTTGACGCATGGAAGAACGAGCAGAAGTTGCCGGTTCGCGTTCCAAAGAAGGTTGCCGATGAACTGTGGAATCGGTTCAAGATAGCTCGCCAGACGTTCGATAAAGCGCAGCGTCTTTTCTTTCACACCAAACAATCCGCGGATAAAGAAGCCAAGAGCGTCAAGACAGAATTGTGCGAAAAGGCGGAGGCACTGGTCGCGAAGGGTGCCGATGGCATCCGAGACTACCGTGCTCTGCTCGACGCGTGGAAGAAGGCACCACGCGCCAACCGCGCGCTCGACAATCAGCTGTGGGATCGCTTCAAGGCCGCTGGTGACGCTCTCTACAACGCGGGTTCGGCCGAGTGGAACGCGAATCGCGACGCCAAGCAGGCCCTACTCACCGAATTCGCCCACCTGTTGACGGAAAAAGAGGTTGACAAGGCTAAGCGTGGTTTCCGGGACCTCCGAACGAAGTGGGACACCATCGGAAATGTCGCCAAAGCCGATGAACGCGCCATCAACGATGGCTTCAAGGCAATCGAGCGTCATGTTCGATCGCTCGAGACAGAGCATCTCGACCGAACCAACCCGGCCAAGGTCGCGTTACGTGAAGGCTTTGCCGCTCAGGTTGAGTCTGCGATTCACGAACTAGAGGCACAGGCGTCCGCAGCAAAGGCGGCCGCTGATTCCGCAACACTCGCAGCACTCGAAGCCGAGATTGCGTCGAAGAAGGAGTGGCTCGCCGCGATTGGCTAACCCGCGGTGACACGGTAGACGTCGTACACGGTGTCGATGCGCCGCACGGCCGACAAGACTCGGTCAAGGTGACTGGTGTCGGTCATCTCAAACACGAAGCGCGATGTCGCTAAACGTTGGGAATCGGTTTGCACGGTGGCAGTCAGGATGTTGACGTGATGTTCCGAGAGAACACGCGTGATGTCGGACAACAAACCGCTGCGGTCCAGCGCCTCGACCTGGATGTGGACGCGGAAAACTGTGGATGAGGTCGAGGCCCATTCGACATCGATCATGCGTTCACGTTCCCCGTCGAACCCCTTGACGTTGGGGCAGTCGATTCGATGAACGCTCACGCCATTACCGCGCGTGATGAATCCCACGATGTCGTCACCGGGCACCGGCGTGCAGCACTTTGCGAGTTTGACATAGATGTCCGCGGCGCCACGAACGAGTACGCCCGAGTCGGTCTCTCGATTCGTGCTGGGCTTCTTTGTCGGCACCACGAACACCGCATCATCGTCGTGTTCGACGTCCTCGACGAACGCCATGATCTTTTCGAGGACCGACTGAGTCGAGACATGACCCTCACCCAACGCGGCGTAGAGCGCATCGACGTTTTCGTACTTGAGTGCAGTCGCAACGGATGCGAGATTTTGCGCAGAGAGGACGCGAGTGAGCGACAGGTTCTTTTTACGGACGACCTTCGCCAACGCTTCGCGACCACTTTCAATCGCTTCGTCCCGACGTTCCTTCGTGAACCATCCGCGAATTTTCGAACGCGCGCGCTGACTCGCGACAAAGTTGAGCCAATCCTGGCTGGGTCCGGCGTCGGGATTTTTCGAGGTCAGGACCTCGACCGTGTCACCCGATCCCAACACCGTATCGAGCGACACGAGGCGCCCATTGACCTTTGCACCCATAACCCGGTGCCCGATTTCGGTGTGCACCGCATATCCGAAATCGACGGGAGTCGCCCCCGCGCTAAGACCAATGACCTTGCCCTTGGGGGTGAAGACGTAAACCTCTTTTGCCCCGATTTCGTAGCGGAGCGTGTCGAGAAACTCCGACGGGTCTTCCGTTTCCGCTTCCCAGTCTGTAATATGCGCGAGCCACGCCATGTTTTCGTCCGGCAGAATCTCGTCGCTCGACTTTGCTCCAAGGGCCTGACGTTCCTTGTACTTCCAGTGAGCAGCGACACCGTACTCGGCCCGTTTGTGCATGTCCAGTGTGCGAATCTGGATCTCGACCGCCCTGCCTTCAGGGCCAAAAACGGTGGTGTGCAACGACTGATACAGATTGAATTTCGGGGTGGCGATGTAGTCCTTGAACCGGCCGGGCATTGGATTCCAGCGCGCGTGAACCGCACCCAACGCGGCATAACAATCCCGAATTGACGAGACGATGATACGAATTCCCGTCAAATCATAGATTTCCTGGAAATCCCGAGATTGACGAATCATCTTCTGATAAATCGAATAGTGCTGCTTTTGGCGCCCCATCACCTGCGCCTTAACGCGTGCGGACTTCAGGTCACCAGAAACCTGGGTGATGATGTCACTAACGAATCGTTCACTCTCGGGGGTCCTGTCGGTAACGAGCGAGTCAATTTCGACATACAACTTGGGGTGCAAGACGGCAAAGGAAAGGTCCTCGAGTTCCCATTTGATGGTTTGGATTCCGAGTCGGTGCGCAAGTGGGGCATAAATTTCGAGAGTTTCACGTGCCTTACGTTCTGCCGTAGCGGGATCGACGAAGCCCCAGGTTCTCGCGTTGTGAAGTCTGTCGGCGAGTTTGATCAAAATGACTCGAATGTCCTTGGACATCGACACGACCATCTTGCGGACCGTTTCCGCCTGCGCATCGTCGCCGTATTTCAGCTTGTCCAGCTTGGTTACGCCATCGACGAGCAACGCGATTTCGTCACCGAAATCACGCCGGACCGCGTCCAGCGAGTAGTCGGTGTCTTCAACGGTGTCATGAAGCAGTGCGGCCGCGATGGTCTTCGCCCCGATACCCAGTTCGACCAGAATCTCCGCGACGGCGAGCGGGTGGGTGATGTAGGGCTCCCCCGACTTGCGGAACTGCCCCTCATGAGCAGCCTTGGCCATCTTGTAGGCTCGCTCGACGATTGCGACATCGGCGCGTGGGTTCGTCTGACGCAGGGAGCGAAGGACCCGCTCGAGCACCCCACCTGTTTCCGAACGCGAGAATAGGCGTGGAAGAAGCGCGCGGCGGAGGGGTGAACCGGTCGAACTCGTTTCCGTCATAGCGCCTCCTTCGCCCAGTTTAGGCGAGTGTAGTTAGCGCACGGCTCCCGATGCATTTCGCACGATTTCTGTGCGAGCCTTACGTCCCTGCTTCGTCGACTCCGATTCGCCTTCACGAAGTTGGGCGTACAACGGCGCCGCAATGAAGATCGTCGAATAGGCGCCGCAGATAATTCCCACGAAAAGGCTCAGCGCAATGTCGCGCAGCGTTCCGGCGCCGAGCAGCATCGAACCGATGAACAGGATCGACGACACGGGAAGTGCGGCGACGATGCTCGTGTTGATTGAACGCACGAGTGTCTGATTGACGGCGAGGTTCACCGAATCAGCGAATGTGCGCTTCGATTCGTCATAGGCAATCGATGTGTTCTCGCGAATCTTGTCGAAAACAACCACGGTGTCGTACAGCGAATAGCCGAGGATCGTCAGCAAACCGATGACCGCCGCGGGTGTGACTTCCAAGCCCAGAGCCCCATACACCGCCGCAGTGATGACGAGGTCGTGAACGACCGCCACAATGGCGGCGACGGACATTTTCCAGGTACGGAAATAGAGCGCCATTACGATGCTCACCAGCACGAGGAAGATTCCCAGCGCACGGAGCGCTTGACCCGTGATGTCCGAACCCCACGATGCTCCGATGAACGACGACGTGACCTTCTCTATGGGAACGTTGTAGGCGTTCGCGAGGGATGCGCGTAGTGCATCCGTTTGTTCGGTTGTGAGCTGGTCCGTTTGGACTCGGACTGAACTACCACCGACGATGGAAATCTTCGGTGCCGCGGTCGTTCCGACACCGTCCAGAACCGTCTTTTCGGCGATGGCCGTGTCTACCGAGGCGGGATTCGAAACCTGGAACTCCGAGCCACCTCGGAACTCGATTCCGAAGGTGAAGCCTCCACGAAGTGTCGTCAATGCGACCGACAGAACAATGATCGTCGCGGACAGCAGGTACCACACCACTCGGCGACCGATAAAATTGATGCTCGTCTCACCCGTGTACAGGCGATTACCGAAGCCAGTCATCGCACTCATAGCTCGCCTCCATTTTCCGCGGCCTTGCGTTCAGCGATCGACTGCCGCTTCGACGCTTCCTTCGAAATCTTTTCGCGCTTGCCCTTCGACACAGTGGGATCGACTCGGAACTCACCGCGTCCCCGATAGACCGCGCCGAGTGCGCTACCGTCGAGTCCGCTCCACGGGTGTCCCGACGAGAAGAACCGCGTTCGCGCCAACAACTGCAAGACCGGGTGTGTGAATAGCACGACGATCAAGAGGTCGACGACCGTTGTTACTCCGAGCGTGAAAGCGAAACCTCGCACGTTTCCAACTGCGAGAGCGAAGAGGACGATCGCCGCGAGGAAATTGACGGCGCCGGATACGAGGATGGTGCGTATCGCCCGCTTCCAGCCGGATTCGACTGCAGAAACGAGCGTTCGACCTTCACGTAATTCGTCGCGAACACGCTCAAAGTAGACGATGAAGGAATCAGCGGTGATTCCGATACTCACAATCAAACCCGCGACTCCTGCAAGAGACAAGCGGTAGCCGTTGGCTTGCGAGAGATAGGAAATCACGACAAACGTCAAAACCGCCGCAATGCCGAGCGAACCGATCGTGACGGACGCAAGCGCCCGATATTGGAAAATTGCGTAAACAACCACCAAGAGCAGTCCGATCGCTCCGGCGAGTAAACCGCTCTCTAGCTGAGCAACACCGAGCGTCGGCGTCACGGTATCGCTGGACTGCACCTCAAAACCAATGGGAAGCGCACCGAACTTCAACTGGTCCGCGAGAGCTCGCGCGGACAATTCCGTGAATGAACCGGAAATGACAGGTTTGCCATCGGGAATCGCCGCCAGCGTCCGTGGTGCAGAAATGACTTTTCCATCCAGAACAATCGCGAACTGATTGAGGGAACCCGTCAGAGTGGTCAGACGCGCTGTAACGTCCGAAAACGCTTGACGACCAGCGCTATTGAACGTCAGATAGACGCCCCATTCATTGGTCAGAACACCGTTTGCGCCAGAAAGGTAATTTGCGGAGGCATTTGAGACCATGGTCCCATCAACTTCGACCGGTCCGAGAATGTATTTCGACGTTTGGTCGTCAGAACACACGACCAATGGTTTCGTCGGATCGGCGACGTTCGCACCTGCGGCGTCGAGGTTCTCACACGTACTCGTGAGGTAGGTCTGATACATCTCTGGAGTTACCCAGTTGAGGTCGCTTCCATTGGCGGGATCACCGCTCGGCGCCGGCCACGTCGCGGGCGTTGACGGGGTTCCCAACTTCGTGACGTCGGCCTTGGGATCGGCGGTAAGTGCCTTCGCGATATCCGCCGCAACTCCGTCAACCAGCGCCGTCGCATCGGTCAGCAAGACAGCACGAAATTCGAGTTTCGCGGAGGACCGAATTCGGTCGAGCGTTGCCTGATCGGGTGTTCCAGGGATCGACACCACGATATTGGTGCCGCCCTGCGTCGTGACTTCCGCCTCGCTCACTCCCGTTGCATCGACGCGCTGGCGGATGATTCCGACGGCTTGCGTCAGTTCTTCTTCAGTAATGTTCGTTCCCGCAGCGATTTGCGGGCTGAGGATGATTTGCGTTCCACCCTCAAGGTCAAGCGCCAGCTTCGGAAACCACCCGGCTTTGTCAAAAAAGACACCGGACGCGATGAGTGCCCCGAAGCCAAGGATGATGACGGCAAGCCAAACAAGCGCTCGCGACGCTCGGGAAGAAGTACTCGAAGTGGCCACGTGCTATCGCAGAATTAAGCCGAGGGCTTCGTAGTCGACGAGGTCTTAGCGGGCGATTTCTTTACCGCCGGAGTCTTCTCGATGACACTCGCGATTGCTTGGCGGTGAAGTCGAATCTTCGTGCCCGGCGCGGACTCCAGCAAAATCTCGTTCTCGTCCTCATCAATCGACAAAATGGTGCCGAAAATACCCGACGTCGTCATGACGTTCGCGCCTTTGATTACCTTCGAGACGAGTTCGTCGCGAGCCGATTTTTGCTTGCGGGAATTGCGAATCATGAAAATTACCATGATCGCCAACACGGCGATCATCATGAGAGTGAACGGATCAAAAGCCATGGAAACAGTACGCCCTTTCAGGACCAGGAAAACACAACGTTCTCATCATAGACCGCTCGGTTGTGTCTTCCCGAGCAACGCCCACGCCGCTGGCGTTGCAACGCGACCGCGAGGTGTTCTCGCAATGAGACCAACTCGAACAAGGTAGGGCTCGACGACGGATTCAATCGTGTCGCGTTCTTCACCAACGGCCGACGCAAGTGTTGTAATACCCGCGGGTCCCCCGCGGAACGACTCAATCAAGGTAGTGAGGACAGCACGATCGAGTCGGTCGAGACCGTGGTCATCAATATCGAACACCGTCAGTGCCGCGTTGACCGCATCGCGGGATCCCGCTGAGGAGTGCACGACCAAGTAGTCACGAACCCGTCGCAACAGGCGGTTAGCGATACGCGGAGTTCCGCGGGAACGTCGGGCCAACTCGTGGACAGCCGAGGATTCGAGGTCAATCCCCAAAAGAGAAGCGCTGCGCGAAATCACCAACTCGATTTCGGGGACCTCGTAATACTCGAGGTGCGCGGTGTATCCGAATCGGTCGCGAAGTGGCGCAGGCAACAGCCCCGAACGGGTCGTTGCACCGACGAGCGTGAACGGGGCGATGTCGAGTGGAACGGTCGTCGCGCCAGGGCCTTTACCCACCATGATGTCGACGCGAAAATCTTCCATCGCGATGTACAGCATCTCTTCAACCCCGCGCGGCAGGCGGTGAATCTCGTCAATGAATAGGGTCTCCCCCTCGCTCAGCGACGACAAAACCGCCGCGAGGTCGCCCGTGTGGGTGATGGTTGGGCCACTGGAAATTCGAAGTGGCGATCCCGACTCGTGAGCGACGATCATGGCGAGGGTTGTCTTTCCCAACCCCGGTGGGCCCGCGAGCAACACGTGATCGGGCGTCCGAACCTCCATCGTTGCCGCGGACAAAATGACCGACAGTTGTGTTCGAACCTTTTCCTGCCCGATAAATTCGGACAACGATGACGGTCGAAGAGTTCCCTCAAACGCTGCATCGAGGTCCTCAGCGGTCACGCTTTCCCTCCGAGCGACGCCAAGGCGATGCGCAACCGTTCCGCCAAGGAGGACCCGGAATGCGCGTTCACGACGTCGCGTGCGACATTCCGCGCAACTACCGCGGACCAACCCATTCCCGCAAGGGCGTCTGTGAGTTCGGTCACATCTGAATTCTGAGCCTGCGGCATCTTTCCCGTCAACGACACGATGATGAGTGACGCCGTCTTTTGGCCGATACCCGTGACCGCACGGAATCGGGAATCGTCGCCGTTCTCGACGGCCTCAGCGATTTCCGCTGCCGACATCTCTGACAAAATCGCGAGAGCAGTGCGCGGGCCAACCCCCGACACACCTCGGAGCAATGTGAAGACGGCCTTGTCGTCGCTTGTCGCAAAACCGAACAGCAACCATTCGTCCTCTCGGGGAATAAGCACCGTGTGAAGGTGGACTTCGGAACCAACACGCAACGACAATGCGAGGTCGCGCGGGACCGTGACCGACAGGCCGATACCGCCCACCTCGACCACGGCATCGTTGACTCCCGAGGCCGCCACAATCCCTCGGACGGTCGCAAGCATGATGTCAGCCTACGAGCGAGTCGACTTCAGTGCGGCTCGCCACGCGCGTTGTGCGTCTGTTTCCCCCGAGACCGCCACCTCGCCACCTCGCCAGGCATGACAGATTGCCAGTGCCAGCGCGTCCGCTGCATCGGCGGGCTTCGGAGGTTCGTCCAACCTGAGAATCTCGGTGACCATGTTGGTGACTTGTTGCTTATCAGCGCGGCCGTAACCCGTCACCGCCGCTTTGACTTCGCTGGGAGTGTGAAGAGCGACGGCAAGCCCGCGTTCAGCAGCGAGCATGAGGGCGATACCCGCAACCTGCGCCGTGCCCATGACCGAGCGGACATTGTGTTGCGCAAAAACACGTTCAATCGCAATGACATCGGGTTTGAGTTGATCAATGACCGCAACGAGTCCGTCGCGAATTGTCAACAAGCGCAATTCAAGTGGTGCGTCCGCGGCGCTTCGAATGACGGACACGTCAACGAATGTCACTTTCCGCGATGCCCCGGCATCGATGATTCCCACGCCACATCGGGTGAGACCAGGGTCGACCCCGAGGATGCGAGTCACTATTCGTCCGCGTCGAGTTCCGCCTGAACGTCGGCCGATACCGCGAAGTTGGCGAAAACATTCTGAACGTCATCAAGATCGTCGAGTGCGTCGATCAAACCGAAAACCTTTCGGGCAGTTGCGGCGTCAACATCGATGGACAGTGACGGTACAAATTCCGCCTCGGATGAGTCGTAATCGAGGCCGGCCTCCTGCAGCGCCACACGTGTCGCCACCAAGTTTGCGGTATCGGTGATGATCTCGAACCCGCCACCCTGGTCGACAACTTCCTCAGCCCCGGCATCGAGAACCGCGAGCAGAATGTCGTCTTCGGTCACCCCATCCGTCTTTGTGATGGAAATCACGCCCTTACGGCTGAAGTTGTAGGCAACAGAGCCCGGGTCGGCCATCGTTCCACCGTTGCGGGACATTGCCGTCCGAACCTCGGCCGCTGCGCGGTTCTTGTTGTCGGTCAAACACTCGATCAGCAGAGCGACCCCGCCGGCCGCGTAGCCCTCGTACATGATTGTCATGTAATCAACCGATTCCCCCGACAACCCGGCGCCGCGTTTGACTGCTCGATCGATGTTGTCGTTGGGAACGCTGGATTTCTTCGCCTTGTAAACGGCATCGGCGAGTGTCGGGTTCCCCGCGAAATCTGCGCCGCCCATCTTGGCCGCGACTTCGATGTTCTTGATGAGTTTTGCGAACGATTTCGCCCGCTTGGCATCAATTGCCGCCTTTTTGTGCTTTGTCGTCGCCCATTTGGAGTGTCCGGACATTGTGTTCCTTAAGTTCGATTCGAGTAAATGTTACCGCCGCGCGTTGGCGACAACGGTGTCGAGCCACCATTGGTGGACCCGCGATTCACCGACTACTTCGGGATGAAACGAGATGCCGACACAGTTCCCGCTGCGCACCCCGACGACATCTCCGTTCGGAAGTTCGGCAATCACGTCTGCCGTTCCCGTGTCGCGAATGATTGGCGCGCGAATGAACGCCGCTTTGACGGGGTCACCCCCGATGAGGGGCATCACGATGGTGGTCTCGAAGGATTCCACCTGTCCCCCGAACGCGTTTCGTTCGACCGTTATGTCCAGCCCGCCGAACGTTTGCTGACCGTCGATCGCTCCGATTACGGATGCCGAGAGCAAGATGAGTCCCGCGCACGTGCCGAGAACAGGAAGTCCGTCGGCGATCGCCGCGACGAGTGGGTCTCGAAGTTCAAAAATGCGCGACAACTTATCAATCACACTGGATTCCCCGCCGGGGATAATCAAGCCGTCGATGCCGTTAAGGTCACTGGCGCTTCGAACTTGCCGGTGCACCACTCCCACTGAGTCAAGAACCTGCTCGTGCTCGCGCACGTCGCCCTGCAGAGCGAGTACGCCTATCGTCAGGGAATTACCAGCCACGCTCGGCGAGTCGGTGAGGTGCGGGAAGGTCGGACACGTTGATTCCAACCATCGCCTCTCCGAGTCCACGCGAAACATCTGCGATGACCTTCGGGTCGTTGAACGCTGTCGTTGCCTTGACAATCGCCTTCGCACGTTCGACGGGGTTTCCCGATTTGAAGATTCCCGAGCCAACGAACACACCATCCGCACCGAGTTGCATCATCATCGCCGCGTCGGCTGGCGTTGCGACGCCTCCGGCCACAAAGAGAACCACAGGGAGCTTCTTTTCTCGTGCGACCTGGCGAACCAATTCGATCGGTGCTTGCAATTCCTTCGCGGCAACGTAGAGCTCGTCTTCCGATTTCGCGGAAAGAGCGGCAATCTCACCCTTGATCGTGCGAATGTGCTTGGTGGCTTCCGAAACGTCTCCAGTGCCGGCCTCGCCCTTCGAACGAATCATGGCGGCGCCTTCCGTGATGCGACGTAGGGCCTCTCCAAGGTTGGTCGCGCCACAGACGAATGGGACCGTGAACGGCCACTTGTCGATGTGGTTGACGTAATCCGCAGGCGACAGTACCTCGGACTCGTCGATGTAGTCGACACCGAGGGACTGCAAAACTTGTGCTTCAACAAAGTGCCCAATACGGGCCTTTGCCATAACCGGGATTGACACCGAGGCGATGATTTGGTCGATGAGGTCCGGGTCGCTCATTCGGGCGACGCCACCTTGTGAACGAATATCTGCGGGGACCCGCTCGAGTGCCATGACGGCAACTGCGCCGGCGTCTTCGGCAATTTTGGCCTGATCGGCCGTGACGACATCCATGATGACGCCACCCTTTAGCATTTCCGCAAGCCCGCTCTTGACGAGGGGCGTTCCGACGGTCTTTTCCGCCATGACTATCTCTCCTTGGTATGCGCCTACGACGGCGTGTTTTTAGTCTAAGACTCCGCTGGCCAGTGCGATGCCAACAATTCACGCATTTCACCGAGCAAACGAGGCATCGCCTTGGTTTTGGCAATAATGGGGAAGAAGTTGGAGTCATTGTGCCAACGCGGAACGATGTGTTGGTGAAGATGTTCGTGGATTCCCGCGCCGGCGACTTCTCCTTGATTCATCCCAATGTTAAAACCGATACAACCGGTCGCCTCGGTGAGAACCGTCATCGCGATCTGTGTCAGCGTCGCTATCTCGGTTACTTCATCAATCGTCGCGAGGTCATATGTCCCGATGTGTCTAAACGGGCACACCATGACGTGTCCGGAGTTGTACGGATACAGATTCATGATCACGTACGCAAGCTTTCCGCGAAATACGATTAGCCCGTCTTCGTCGGTTCGCTCCGGGGCCACACAGAACGGGCAACGCGTTCGGTCATCCTCCTTGTTGAGGTACACCATGCGGTGAGGAGTCCACAGCCGCTCATAACCATCGGGGTCTCCGGCGAACAGGTTGCTAGATTCGGATGTCACGTCTACAACTCGGTCGATCGCGCGGCGATAATTCCCGTGATTCTTTCGATTGCCACGCCAATCGGAATTCCGTTTTCTTGTTCACCGTTGCGGAATCGGAAACTCACCGCGTTGTTCGCGCGGTCTTCTTCGCCGGCGATCACGATGTACGGCACCTTCTGCATTGTGTGCGTCCGAATCTTCTTTTGCATTCGATCGTCCGAGGCGTCAAGTTCCGCACGAATACCTACCGCGTTCATTTGCGCGACGACGTCGGCCAAATAGTCCGCAAACTCGTCCGCAACAGGCACGGCGACAGCCTGCACCGGCGCGAGCCACACCGGGAATGCCCCGGCGTAATGTTCAAGAAGAACACCGAAGAAGCGCTCGACTGATCCAAACAACGCCCGGTGAATCATGACGGGTCGTTGGCGTGTTCCGTCCGAGGCGGTGTAGTCCAATTCGAATCGTTCGGGCAAATTGAAGTCGAGTTGGATCGTTGACATCTGCCAGGTACGGCCAATCGCGTCACGCGCCTGAACCGAAATCTTGGGACCATAAAAGGCCGCGCCGCCCGGATCGGGGACCAGGGCAAGTCCGGAATCCGTCGCGACCTTCTCGAGCGTCGCTGTTGCGGTGTCCCACAATTCGTCGGAACCGACGAACTTATCGCTATCGGGGTCACGGGTTGACAATTCGAGATAGAAATCGTTCAAGCCATAATCACGCAGCAATGTCAGGACGAAATCAAGAACCTTGGTCAGTTCCTCTTCCATCTTTTCTGGGGTGGTGAAAATGTGAGCGTCGTCCTGCGTCATGCCGCGCACGCGCGTTAGTCCGTGAACAACACCAGATTTCTCGTAGCGATAGACGCCACCGAATTCGAAGAGACGCATCGGCAAATCGCGGTACGAACGACCCTGAGAACGGAAAATGAGGATGTGGAACGGACAGTTCATCGGCTTGAGGTAGTAGTCGACTCCCGCTCGAGTGATTTCTCCCGCGTCATTTCGCACCTCGTCAAGATGCATCGGAGGGAACATTCCGTCTTTGTACCACGCGAGGTGACCGCTGGTTTCGAACAGATTTTGCTTGGTGATGTGCGGCGAATAGACGAATTCGTATCCGCCCTCTTCGTGACGGCGGCGGGAATAATCCTCCATCGTACGTCGCACAATTCCGCCCTTGGGGTGGAAAACAGGCAACCCGGACCCGATTTCTTCGGGGAACGAGAACAGGTCGAGTTCAGCACCCAGTCGGCGATGGTCTCGCTTGTGGGCCTCGTCCAAGCGCTCGGTGTAATCCCGTAACTCCTGCTTCGACGGCCAGGCGGTGCCATAAATGCGCTGAAGCGATGCGTTCTTTTCCGAACCGCGCCAATACGCTGCCGCCGCGCGCATCAGTTTGTAGCCTTGACCGATCATTCGGGTGTTGGGCAGATGCGGTCCGCGGCACAAGTCTGTCCATTTCGTCTCACCCGTTTTCGGGTCGACGTTGTCGTACATCGTTAGTTCAGAACCACCGACCTCGACGCTCTCATTGTCGTCACCGGTTGAGCCACCCTTCAATCCAATGAGTTCGAGTTTGTACGGCTCATGCGAAAGTTGCGCCCGCGCATCGGCCTCCGTGACAACGCGTCGCATGAAACGCTGCCCCTCCTGGACGATCCGGTTCATTTCCTTTTCCAGTGCGCCGAAATCTTCCGGAGAGAACCCCGACGCGACATCGAAGTCGTAGTAGAAGCCGTCCGTGACGGGCGGGCCAATGCCGAGCTTTGCCTCGGGGTTGAGACGTTGAACCGCCTGAGCGAGCACGTGAGCGGTTGAATGCCGCAAGATGTCGAGCCCGTCAGGTGACGAAATGTCGACACCCTCGACCACGTCTCCTGCGACCGCCTGATGAGCCAAATCTCGCAATTCGCCGTTCACTCGCATTGCGACAATCGACTTCTCGGTGAAGAGTTCGAAGCCGGTGTGAGTTTCCGTGAGCGTCATCGAGACTGACATCGACAACCCTCCGTACTCAGTTTTGTGTGAGTGGGCGATACTGGGATCGAACCAGTGACCTCTTCCGTGTCAGGGAAGCGCGCTACCGCTGCGCCAATCGCCCATTGCGTTTTCAGTTGTGTGAGGTGGCGACGGGATTTGAACCCGTGTGGACGGCTTTGCAGGCCGCTGCCTCGCCTCTCGGCCACGCCACCGTGTGGGGTTTTTTGGACCCGGAGGTTTTCCTCGAGCGGATGACGAGATTCGAACTCGCGACCCTAACCTTGGCAAGGTTATGCGCTACCACTGCGCCACATCCGCACATCGCCTTACGGCAACTCCATGACTCTATCGAATCATGCCGACGAATCCAAACCAATCGCCGCCGTGTTGAGGCGTGATTGGATGTGTCAGAATGGTCCCATTGGGCGATTGGCGCAGTTGGTAGCGCGCTTCCTTCACACGGAAGAGGTCATCGGTTCGAGTCCGGTATCGCCCACCATCCTCACGGTTCTCGTGATCTAATTCGCTCTCTTGCCCGCTCCTACTGCTCGACGAGTGCGTACCCAAATTCCCCGTGTACGGCGCTATCGATACCCGCGATTTCATCATCGGTTGACGCCCTAAACCCAATTGTCTTCTCGAGAAGAACGCCGATCACAAGCGCAACCACGAACGAGTAGGTCATAACGCCGACCGCGGCGATTGCTTGCACGATCAACTGACCAAAGCCTTCCCCACCGGTGAAGAGTCCGGTGCCCGTGGCAAAGAATCCCAAGAACAATGTTCCGACCAGGCCGCCGACCAAGTGAATTCCAACAACGTCAAGTGAGTCGTCAAACCCCAGCGTGAATTTCAGCTCAATCGCGTAGGCGCACACAATTCCCACCAGAAGACCGAGAACGAGTGACCAACCGGGAGTGAGGTTCGCGCACGCCGGTGTAATGGCCACCAGGCCGGCAATCGCGCCGGAGCCGGCACCGACCGAGGTCGCTTTGCCGTCTTTGAGCTTTTCAACGGCCATCCAACCGAGAATCGCAGCGGCCGTCGCACCGAAGGTATTGACCACGAGGAGTCCGACCTGGCTCATGTCGCCGAATGCCTGCGCACCCGCGTTGAAACCGAACCAGCCGAACCACAGGATTGCGACACCGATGAGGGTGAGGGGCACGTTGTGGGGCTGGTGCGTCCCCTTTCCGAACGCAACGCGCTTTCCCAAAATTAGCGCGAGTGCTAGCGCCGCCGCACCGGCATTGATGTGCACCGCAGTTCCACCCGCGTAATCGATGACGGCCGGAAGTCCGAACGTATCTCCGAGAGCCATGATCCAGCCACCACCCCAGACCCACGCTGAGACGGGGAAATAGACGAGGACGGCGAACAGCCCCGCGAAGACCATCCACGCGCCGAATTTTGCGCGGTCAGCGATTGCCCCAGATATCAGCGCGACGGTGATGATGGCAAATGTTGCTCCGTACGTCGCGTACAACAGAATGCCATCGTCCGCCGCCGCGAGCGCGAAGTCGCTGAACGGGTCGCCCGCGAAAAGGGACGGATCGCTGACGGTTGACATGTTGTAGCCGACCAGGATCCACAACACACCGACGAGACCCATCGAACCAAACGACATCATCATCATCGAGATCACGCTCTTGGCTTTAACCAGCCCGCCGTAGAAGAAGGCGACACCGGGAGTCATGAAGAGGACGAGCGCCGTTGCGACGATTGCCCACGTGAGGTTTCCAGTTTCCATTTGGTCGTCCATCCTTCGAATCGAGACAGCAGCGTGCTGTCCTTCCATCAAAGGACGAGAGTGTTTCCGGCGAGGACGGATTTGGTTACCGCCACGTTACGAAACTGCCCCGCGCGTTACGAAGTGATTTCGCGATGGGTGAGCGCAACCAGTCGTGACCGCGCACGAAGGTACTTCTTTCGAAACCCACCGGACAACATGTCGTCGGGGAACACATCGTCCACCGGAGTTCCCGACGCACGAATCGAAATGTCCGCGTCATACAGGCGATCGACTAGTGCGACAAATCGCAGAGCATCATTCTGGTCCGTCAACGGGGCCACACCTCGCCAGATCACCGTCGAGATTCCCGCCACGAGTGAGACATATTTGCTCGGGTGCAGGGTTGCGAGGTGGCGAATAAGCGCTGGGAAAGCATCGTCGGCGACGAATGCGTCGTCCGGCAATGTCGCGAAATCCGCGTCGGTGGACATGTCCGCTCGCCCGTCATTTTCGCGGTGGCGAAAGTCCTCGCCATCGATTCGCAGGGTCACAAACCGATCCGACAGAGCGTGAATCTCTCGAAGGAAGTCCGCCGCCGCGAAGCGTCCCTCGCCCAAGGCATTAGGTGGCGTATTGGACGTCGCCATGACTTTGGTGCCATCGTCCATCAGTTCGCCGAGAAGTCGGGTCATCATCATCGTGTCACCGGGATCGTCGAGCTCAAACTCATCGATGGCGATGAAGCCGGCCCCTGCCAGGGCTTTGGTTGCCTCGGCAAACCCGAGAGCGCCGACGAGAGCGGTGTATTCGATAAATGTCCCGAAATATTTTCGCCCTTTTGCACGGTGCCAGGCCGCCGCGAGGAGATGGGTCTTGCCGACGCCGAACCCACCGTCGAGATAAAGTCCGGGCAGCACGTCGGGCGAACGCCGAAAAAGCCCTCCCGATCCGACACTGCCATCGATGAACTTTTTGGCTGTGTCACGACCGACCGACTGTGACCCGAAATTTTCGTCGGGGATGTATGACTGAAACGACGCTGTCGCGAACTGCGGTGGCGGAACGAGATGCTGAAGCATCTGCACGGTGGTCAACGAGGGATTTCGGTCGATTATGTGAATCCGCGACACGATGTACCGAGCCTCCTCGTAACTATTCCGACCTGGCCCGATAATTTAAATCGTGCAAGTAAAAAACGACTTCCCCGAGGTCTATCAATTTGACGCCTCGGACGCACCCTCCGTCCACACATGGTGGAACACTCTTGGCAGCAAGTGGGTGCGTGTCAATATCGTAACGGACACTCTGGGCAACGTCGTCGGCACCAGCGGAACAAGCCGTGAATTGACGGGTGGCGCTGACCGCGACCTTCTCAAAGCACTTCGAAAAGAATCCGACGTGGTTGTACTGGGCGGGTCGACCGTCCGGGCGGAGCCTGACTCGATACCCCGCAAGTCGCCAGTCGCGATCGTGTCTCAATCGGGTGACGTGCCGCTGGAAGCGCTCAATCGTGCGCGGGGGCGAATCACCATTTTGCACGGGCGTGGCGCCACGATTCCAGCGTTCGCTGACGGGGTCGTCCTCAAAGAATTCACGGGGGCCGCAATATTGTCCGCACTCCGAAAACTGGGCTACAAGCGAATCGTGTTCGAAGGTGGCCCGACGTTAGCCTCACTGATTCTTCAATCTGGCCTTGTCGACGAGTTGTGCCAGACGATATCCCCTCAACTCGGGATTCGTGTCCCCGAGCTGGCCCTCGTTGACGTTGCTGGTTCGCTTTCAAACGTCGCCCACGACGATGCGGGTTTCCGGTACACCCGGCGTGTGACGAACGGCGCGCCTCAGAAGTCGTCGTGAACCGCGACCGTAGATTTATCCTGTGACCACGGACCCGCGCACAGGTAGTTATTTTCACGAGATTGTGCAGTCCCTGGACGCAGTAAATTGGCCCTCTGGTCTTGATGTTCAACAGATTGACGCGCCACAGGGGCTCGCCCCCAACGCGATTGCGTTTTCGGCTGGCGTCACGGCTGGCACGGGCAAGCATGATCGCGGAACGGGTCGCCTGATATTTCTCGACGACCCAAGCGAACCTGAAGAGTGGGGCGGTCGAACGCGAGCGATCATTTTCGCGCAGTCGCCGATTGAACCACTGATGGGTGGCCATGACGAGTTGGCTCACGTCGCTTGGTCGTGGCTCACGGATTCTCTTGCGCACACCGGGGCGAGCTATTCCCACCCCGCCGCTACCGTCACTCGAGTGGTGTCGGACGGGTTCGGAGAACTCGCGTCGCAGGGGCGGGGCTCACAGATTGAGGTACGCGCCTCGTGGTCCCCTGCGTCATCCGACGTTCGCCCTCACGCCGAAGCCTGGGCTCGGTTCGTCCTCCACGTAGCGGGTTTTGACGTTCTGCCCGATGGCGTCGCTTCGATGGGACTCTGAGTGTCGGACGAGTCGGAAGCGCCTGTCGACTCCGAACCCATAGAGCTGCCAGCGGCGACGCTCGCTCGCGCTCCTCGGCTGATTGAGACTCGGGAACACTTGGCGACTGCCGTCACCGAATTGGCTGCCGGTACCGGACCTTTCGGCATTGACGCGGAACGCGCGAGCGGTTTTCGTTATTCGTCGAGGGCATATCTCGTGCAAGTGAGTCGGCGTGGCGGTGGAACACATCTCTTCGACACGCTCGCTCTCGAAGACCTATCGCCCTTGGCGGAACTTCTCGCCACCGACGAATGGATTCTTCATGCCGCGACACAAGATCTCGCGTGCCTGGCCGAATTGGGACTCGTTCCGACTTCTCTGTTTGACACGGAACTCGGGTCGCGCCTTGCTGGACTACCGAGGGTTGGACTCGGGGGCGTCGTCGCCGAACTGTTGGGATTGCATCTGGCCAAAGAGCATTCCGCAGCTGACTGGTCAACCCGTCCGCTTCCCGAATCATGGCTGGTGTATGCGGCACTCGATGTTGAACTCTTGCCCGACTTGCGCGATGCCCTGGCCGCCGTTTTGGACAAGGCGGGAAAACTGCACATTGCCGAACAGGAATTTGCGAATCTTGTGAATTGGCAACCGCCGCCGCCCAAACCTGACCCATGGCGTCGGCTTTCTGGGCTGCAGACTCTGACGACCACGCGGCAACTTGCTGTCGCGCGTGAGCTGTGGTCAGAGCGAGACGACTTCGCTCGCGCGATTGATACTGGCCCCGGTCGAGTGATTCCCGACCGAGCCATCGTTGCCGCCGCTTCGCGACTTCCGTCATCTCGCGGTGAATTGGCGGGGATCACAGAATTCACTGGTCGTTATTCGCGCCGGGAACTTGCTCGATGGTGGTCGGCAATCGAGCGTGGCCTCACTACCGAGGACATTCCGCCGTTGCGGATTCGAGGTAACGGGCTCTCCACACCGCGAAATTGGAAGGAGAGACACCCCGAGGCATACGCGAGATTCGTGTGTGTTCGGGCCGCGCTCACCGAGATTGCTGAATCAGTGTCTATCCCAGTCGAGAATCTGGTCTCACCGGAGACCATTAGGCGTATCTGTTTTGAACCACCCGTGGACATATCGACCGAATCCATCGCGGAATGGTTGCGTGATGCCGAAGCCCGTGAATGGCAAATCGACCTCATACATAGACAATTGAATGATTGCTTCGTGCGAGTTGCTGAGGATCACACCCAGTTCCTCACCGCTCCCGCGGAGACCGCCGACTGAACTCGGCGCGTCAGGTACGAAATTTAGCGGAGGTACGAAAGTGGCACAGGATGTCTTTTACATCGACGGGATGCGCAGCCCATTTGGACGGGCCGGCGCAAAGGGGATTTACCGCGACTCCCGCGCCGACGACATTGCGACGGCTGCCCTTCGCGGACTTCTCAACCGAAACGGCACGATTCCGCTCGATGCGATCGATGACGTCGCTATCGCGGCAACCACCCAAGAAGGAGACCAAGGTCTAACGCTCGGTCGGACTGTTGGTTTAGCCGCCGGGCTTCCACAATCCGTCCCCGGATTCGCGATCGACCGAATGTGCGCCGGCGGAATGACATCGATGACAACTCTCGGATCTGGAATCGGGTGGGGACAAATCGACATCGCGGTCGCCGGAGGCGTCGAGCACATGGGTCGACACCCGATGGAGTTCGCTGCTAAGGCAAACCCTGCGATGCTCGAGGCTGGGTTGCTGACGACCGAATCGCTCGCAATGGGCTTCACCGCAGAGATATTGCATGACAATTTCCCGATGATTACCAAGGACCGCACTGACGCGTACGCCGAGCAAAGCCAGAGTCGAGCTTGGGCGGCCTACGAAGCTGGGCATATTCAGCCCGACCTCGTCGCCATGGAAACGCCACATGGAATGGCCGACCGCGACGAGCAACTGCGACCGGGCACGACGCTCGAAACACTTGCGTCGCTCGGTACGCCGTTTCGTGAGGGAGGTCGGGTTACGGCGGGCAACGCTTCGCCGCTGACCGATGGCGCGACGATGTCGATTCTCGCTGGTGCTGACGCGGTCACACGCTATGGGCTTACCCCCAAAATGAGGCTAACGTCCTACGCATTCGCGGGTGTCTCGCCCGACGAGATGGGACTCGGTCCCATCCCCGCGACGGAGAAGGCATTGGCAAAGGCCGGACTCTCCATCGACGACATTGGGGCGATAGAAATCAACGAAGCATTCGCGGTGCAGGTGCTTGCCTTCACCGACCACTTCGACATCGACCAGACATCCCCGATTCTCAATCGATGGGGCGGGGCAATCGCGTATGGGCATCCTTTGGCGAGCTCAGGTGTTCGACTCGCGATTCAATTGGCACGACAGTTCGAACTCGACCACACCATCCGCTACGGGATCACCACGATGTGTGTTGGGCTCGGCCAAGGCGGAACGATGATCTGGGAAAACCCCCACTTCGGCGCATGATCGATTACCCCGTAGAGGACTTCCCCATCGACGTCGTCGTCTCGACGATGACCAGTAGCGGTGGGCGCCGCGTCACCGTGCTAACGATCACCAACGGTGACGACCGTCGGCCTGCCACTCTCGGGCCACTCGGTCTGGAACGACTCGGTGATGCGCTTGACCTCATCGCGAAAGACCCCGTGAACACCGATGCCGTTGTCATCACCGGGAACGGTCGCACCTTCTGTGCAGGGGCAAACCTGGACACCCTGGCGAGTCCGCGTTCGCTCAACGACGCCCTGGCATTTGCGCGTGAAGGTCACCGCGTGCTGTCGAAACTGTCACACCTCGGTGTCCCCACAATCGCGGCAATCAACGGCATCGCGCTCGGAGGCGGTCTCGAACTGGCACTCCACTGCACCTATCGAGTGGCACAGGTCGACACGGCACGACTGGGACTTCCCGAAATTGGGCTTGGCTTAATCCCGGGTTGGGGTGGCGCAACACTACTGCCCCGAATCATCGGACTCGTCCCGGCCCTCGGCGTCATGGTCACCGACGCAATCACCGGAAAGCACCTCGGTGCGGACCGTGCGCTCGAACTTGGTCTCGTAGATGCGGTATCGCCCGATGTCATGACGGGCGCGATGTTATTCGTCGACGGACTCGCGCAGTCCAACTCACGACCAGACTCTTCACGGAACCATGACGCGGCGGTCTCGCTCATCGACGACGTGCTTGAGCGACAACTCGGTCGTCCGGGGAACCCGATCGACGCACTCCGACAACTGTCTGCGGTCATCGTGTCGACGATTGACGCAATGGACACCGAGGCCTTTGCCGCGGAAGACCAGGCACTCGCCACCTTGATGATGACCGCAGAATTTCGACGGCGGCTTTATGCGTTTCGGGTGAATAGCTCGGCGAGCAAACCACCTGCGGGTAGCCCGTCAGATGAACCCCGTCCACTTTCACGCGTCGGGGTCATAGGCGCAGGGCTCATGGCCAGCCAGATTTCTCTGGCGCTTGCCGAATCACTCGCCGTCCCCGTTGTCTTTTCGGATGTCAGTCAGGATCGGCTCGATGCCGCGATAGACCGCATGGGCGGATGGCTCGACGCGCGGATCAGCAAAAAGACGCTGACTGAGAGTGCGAAGTCCGAGATACTTGCGCGGTTACATGCGACCCTGTCGATGTCGGGTTTTGCTGACTGTGATCTCGTCATTGAAGCCGTTTTCGAAGACCTCGCGGTCAAAAAGGCAGTCCTTACCGAGTTGGACGCGATTGTACGGCCCGACGCGATCATTGCGTCCAATACGTCTTCGTTGTCCATTGACGCCATGGCCGGCTTTGTGTCGAACCCCGAACGAGTGGCGGGAATTCATTTCTTCAACCCCGTCGCGTCGATGAAACTTGTTGAGGTTGTTCGTGGACCTCGAGAGTCGGGGTCGACCTTGGCCACAGCCATTCACGTCGCCCGCACCCTTCGGAAAACTCCCGTGGTCGTCGCTGACAAACCGGGTTTTGTCGTCAACCGCTTGCTGTCGACATTCCTCGGTGAAGTTCTTCGCCTGGTTGAAGCCGGCATCACCCCAAACGCCGTCTCTGAGGCCGTTGAACCGCTTCGTCTTCCGATGACACCGTTCGCACTTATCGACCTGATCGGTCGCATGGTGACTCTGAAGATGATGGAATCCGTGCAGCACGGGGCACCAGAGCGCTTCTTCGTGGGAACCACGCTGCCGGTTCTCACTGATAAGCCCGTTAGCTCAAGCATCGCGGCAGACCTTGAGTCGGTCATGACGGCCGCGAGCCACATGACGGCAGAGGAGATTCACGACTCCATCGTTGACGCGCTGGCTCGCGAGGTCCACATCATGCTCGATGAGCAGGTGGTTCACACGGCGAGTGACATCGACCTGTGCATGATGTCTGGTGCAGGCTGGCCCAGTGCAATCGGTGGTCTCACACCATATTTGGATGGGTGCGGTGCCAGTTCGCGTGCAACCGGAATCAGATTCCACCCGGAGATGAACTTCGCTTAGCGCTTTTTGGGCTTCGCCTTCGGGACGACAGTTCCCTTGAGTTGCTTGATGATCTTCGTTGCGATGGCCTCGGGGGTTAATCCGACCCGAGCCAAAATATTGCCGCGAGTGTCGTGTTCGAGGAATTCATCGGGAAGACCCAACTCGTCGACACCGGTGTCAACCCCCGCGTGCCGAAGGTCTTGACGGATTCGAGTTCCGACTCCCCCGACGCGGATTCCGTCTTCGATGGTGACCACAATTCGATGGTCGCGCGCTATGTCAATGATTGACGGTGCGACCGGAATGACCCAGCGGGGGTCTATGACCGTTGCGCCGATCCCCGCAGCCTCGAGCAATTCAGCAACCGCGATTGCGAGCCCCGCCATCGCGCCGACCGCAACCAAAGCAACGTCTCGCGACGAGTGCTCACGAAGGACATCGACGCCGTCGGAGGTGCGACGAATGGCGGGGATGGACTCAACGACGTTCCCCTTAGGAAATCTGATGACGGTAGGTGCGTCGTCGACCAGAGTCGCCTCGCCGAGTTCTTCGCGGAGTGTCTTTGCATCACGTGGTGCTGCGATCCGAATGCCGGGAACGATCTGCAGCATCGCGAGGTCCCACATGCCGTGGTGAGATGCGCCGTCTGGTCCCGTCACCCCCGAGCGATCGAGCACGAACGTGACTCCCGCTTTATGGAGCGCGACATCCATGAGGACTTGGTCAAACGCTCGCCCCATGAAAGTCGCGTAAACGGCTACGACCGGATGCAATCCACCGAACGCCATTCCTGCCGCGCTGGTGGTCGCATGCTGTTCCGCGATCCCCACATCGAAAACGCGCTCGGGATACACGTCGGCGAGTGCCGAAATCCCGGTTGGGCGCAACATCGCGGCCGTAATCCCGACGATGCGTTTGTTCTTTTTCGCTAACCGAACGAGTTCTTGGGCGAACACCGAGGTCCACGACAGGCCTCCGCCCGCGCTCTCTTCACCCGTGACGGGGTCGAAAGCTCCGATGGCGTGGAATTGGTCGGCCTCGTTTTGGCGAGCCGGTTCGTATCCGTGACCCTTTTCCGTGATGACGTGCACAATCACGGGGCTGCCGTAATCCTTTGCCTGTTCGAGTGCGCGCTCAACGTCACGAAGATTGTGGCCGTCAATCGGGCCGATGTATTTGATGTCGAGGTTCGAATACAACGCCTCGTTATTCGTGAAACGCGAGAGGAAGCCGTGGACACCGCCTCGAATTCCGCGATAGACGGCACGGGCTGGCCCGCCCAAACGTTTGGCGATACCCCAGGAGACCCTGTGAAGTGTCCGATAGGACGGACGCGTTCGAACCCCCGACAAGAAGCGGGCAACACCACCGATTGTCGGTGCATAGGAACGTCCGTTGTCGTTGACAACGACCACGAGCTTCCGCGAATTGTCATCGGAGATGTTGTTGAGGGCTTCCCAGCTCATGCCGCCGGTCAGCGCACCGTCGCCAATGACGGCCACGACGTGACGATCCGATTGGCCCGTCATCTCGAACGCTTTCGAAATTCCGTCAGCCCACGACAGCGAACTCGAAGCGTGGCTCGATTCGACGATGTCGTGAACTGATTCCGACCGTTGCGGGTAGCCCGCGATACCGCCGGCTTCACGCAAGTGCGAAAAGTCCTGTCGACCCGTGAGCAATTTGTGGACATAGGACTGATGGCCCGTGTCCCAGATGATGGGATCGTGCGGTGACTCGAAGACGCGATGAATACCGATGGTCAATTCGACGACTCCGAGATTGGGCCCGAGATGCCCACCCGTGAGCGACACCGAATCGATCAGAAAATCGCGAACCTCGTCTGCCAATTGGGCGCACTGAGATAACGACAGCGCCTTAAGGTCGCGGGGGGATGAGATACCGGGAAGGAGCATGCCGCGTTACAACAACGATCGCAGGACGTACTGCAGGATTCCACCGTTTCGGTAGTAATCGGCCTCTCCCGGAGTATCGATACGGACTACCGCGTCAAATTCGATCGCCGACGCACCGGCCGGCGAGTGCGCGGTCGGCGTTGCGATGACTCGAACCGCTCGCGGAGTTACCCCGTCGTTGAGTTGTTCGATTCCCGTGAAGCTGAATTCCTCTGTACCGGTTAGTCCGAGGGTAGCGGCGGTCGACCCGACGGGGAATTGCAAAGGAATAACACCCATTCCAATCAGGTTTGATCGGTGGATCCGCTCGAATGACTCAGCGATGACCGCCTTCACTCCGAGGAGGCTTGTCCCCTTGGCTGCCCAGTCACGGCTCGACCCTGAACCGTATTCCTTGCCCGCAAGAATCACCAAAGGAATTCCCGCGTGTTGGTAGTTCTGCGACGCGTCGTAGATGAACGACTGGTCGCCGTCTGCGGTGGTGAAATCGCGCGTGTATCCGCCCTCGACACCATCAAGCAATTGATTCTTCAGGCGAATGTTGGCGAACGTTCCGCGAATCATCACCTCGTGATTTCCACGTCGCGATCCGTACGAGTTGAAGTCGGCTCGTTGAACGTCGTGCGCCTCGAGGTACTTCCCAGCGGGGGTGTCAGCCTTGATCGAACCTGCAGGTGAAATGTGGTCGGTCGTAACCGAATCTCCGAGCAGGGCGAGGACCCGCGCTCCCGAAATGTCGGAAACCGGCGACGGCGTGACCGCCATCCCCTCAAAATACGGGGGCTTACGGACGTAGGTGGAATTGGCATCCCATTCAAATACGTTTCCGGTTGGTGTCGGAATTGACTTCCAGCGGTCGTCGCCATCGAAAACCGACGCGTACTGGCGAACGAACATTTCCGTATCAATCGACGAATCGATCGTCTTCTGCACTTCGGCAGCCGACGGCCAAATGTCCGCGAGATACACGTCGTTGCCGTCCTTGTCCTGGCCGAGCGCATCAGAAGCGAAATCAAAGTTCATCGTTCCCGCGAGAGCGTAGGCGATGACGAGCGGCGGTGACGCGAGGTAGTTCATTTTCACGTCCGGGTTGATGCGTCCCTCGAAGTTTCGGTTTCCGGACAGAACAGCCGTCACCGCCAAATCGTTGTCGTTCACCGCTGCCGAAATTTCAGTCGGAAGAGGCCCGGAGTTTCCGATACACGTGGTGCACCCATAGCCGACGAGATAGAATCCCAAGGCTTCGAGGTCGTCCATGAGTCCGGCCTTCTCGTAATAATCCGTGACGACCTTCGATCCTGGCGCCAACGTGGTCTTCACCCACGGCTTCGACACGAGTCCCTTCGCGACAGCGTTGCGCGCAAGCAGCCCCGCGGCGAGCATGACGGACGGGTTCGACGTGTTGGTGCACGACGTAATCGCCGCGATGGCGACGTGGCCGTTGTCGACGGTGAACTTCTCGCCGTCTACGGTCACATTCGCGGCCTTGCCTGGGCTGTAGGACGTGACGTCCTTGGCGAACGCGGCTTTCGCCTTGTCCAATTCGATTCGGTCCTGAGGACGCTTGGGTCCGGCAATCGACGGAACCACGGTTGAGAGGTCGAGTTCGAGGTACTCCGAGAACACCGGTTCAATGTTCGGGTTGTGCCAGAGGCCCTGTTCCTTGGCGTATGCCTCAACAAGCGCGACCGTCTCAGCGGGACGACCCGTCAGCGTGAGGTAATCAACCGTCACCTGGTCGACGGGGAACATCGCCGCTGTTGAACCGAATTCGGGGCTCATGTTTCCGATCGTCGCGCGGTTCGCGAGCGGAACTTGACCGACGCCGTCACCGTAGAACTCGACGAATTTTCCGACCACTCCGTGCTTCCGCAGCATGTCCGTGATTGTCAACACGACGTCCGTCGCGGTGATTCCCGACGGAATGTCGCCCGTCAACTTGAAACCAACGACGCGAGGAATCAACATCGAAACGGGTTGTCCGAGCATGGCGGCCTCTGCTTCGATGCCACCGACACCCCACCCCAGAACTCCGAGACCGTTGACCATCGTCGTGTGGGAATCGGTTCCGACACACGTGTCCGGGAAGGCAAGCTTCTCGCCGTTGACATCGCGCGTGTAGATGACCTTCGCCAGGTTTTCCATGTTGACCTGGTGAACGATTCCCGTGCCGGGCGGCACGACCTTGAAATTGTCAAAAGCCGTTTGGCCCCAACGGAGGAACTGGTAACGCTCGCCGTTGCGCTCGTATTCGATTTCGACGTTGCGCTCGAACGCGTCTTCCCTGCCGAACAAGTCCGCGATGACCGAGTGGTCGATGACCAATTCAGCGGGAGCGAGTGGATTAATCTTCTCGGGATTTCCACCGAGCTCAGCGACCGCTTCGCGCATTGTCGCGAGGTCGACGATGCAGGGAACACCGGTGAAATCCTGCATTACGACTCGAGCAGGAGTGAACTGAATCTCGGTGTCTGGCTCGGCGTTCGCGTCCCAGTTTCCGAGCGCTCGAATCTGTTCCGACGTGATGTTCGCGCCGTCTTCGGTTCGGAGAAGGTTCTCCAAAAGGATCTTCAAACTGAAGGGCAACCGATCGTGGCCGGGGACGGCGTCGAGGCGAAAAATCGTGTAGTCACGACCGTCAACCGACAAGGTGGCCTTGGAACCAAACGAATCAATGCTCACAGCACTTACTCCTCACGAGGGACAACACTGCCAATCCTAAACCCGCAACCAAGGGTTATCGGGCAGCGTTCGTGAGTGCCGACCGCATCATGAGCCAGGTCACCCAGACGAGCGCCGCATACAGCGGCACACCCATCAAAAGTTTGGTTGCGGCCAGCGCCGCGGTCGCATGTGCAAGGTACAGCGGGACCTGCACGCCGAGGCGCAGGGCAAAGAAGGCCGCCCACAGTGCCGTCGAGAGGTAGCCCGCTCGACGAACAAGCGCACTGCCGATGTGTGGGTTATCCGAGGCGAGAAGTCGTGTGGCAACACTAATGAGCGGCTGACGAACAAGGACCGAGACAAACATCACCGCGAACGAGATTCCGTTGATGAGAAAACCGCCGAGGAAATTGTCTTCTGCTCGTCCGGTCCACAACGCAAGACCGGCGCTCAGAGCGATTCCAACTCCACCGGACACAGCAGGCATCACCGGGAGTCGTTGAATAATCCGCGCAAGCAAGATCACCACCGAGACGGCGACGGGGGCGACAACGGACGGCAACAGTTGACCTGTTGCGGTGAACACGACGAGGAAAAGGAAGCCGGGTGCCGTGGACTCGACAACCCCACGAACACCCCCTATCGCGCTGAAGAGGTTGGCGGCCGTCGGTTTCTCGCCGCTGACGACAGCGGACAACCCGGATTGCCGAAGTTTCTCGCCAAAGGGGCTCGTCACGCGAGAGCCCCCGGCTGCGGGGGTACACGTAGCGTCAAGAGTTCGCGCGGTGGCAATGGCTCCGTTCCGCGATTGACCACGATGCTGCGGAAGACATCTTCGACAACGCCCGCACGGGAATCAAAACTGGCAGCGGGTCCAGAGATGACGCCGCGGAGGAACCACTTGTGACCATCGACTCCGACGAATCGCACGGGACGTTGACTGCCGTCCGCAGTGGGCACGAGTGCTCGAAGTTCCGGGCCGAATGGACCGACAACATGTTCTGCCGAACCACCCTGTCGGATGACCTGCTCTGCGACCTGTTCCCGAATCTCGTTCCACAGGCCCTCGCTGCGAGGAGCCGCGAAAACCTGAACCTGGAGCGTCGACTCGTCGATTTCAAATGTCGCAGCGACCAATCGTTTGCTCGATTCTTCAATATCCAATCGCAACTGAAGACCGGTTCGCGGAGTCACCTTCAGCGCACCGAGGTCGATGAATGGCTGTACCGCGCTGACCTCGGAGATATCGAATGGGCCCGTGATGGCGCGGTCAATGGCCGCACTTTTTTCGCTCATGATGCACTTCCTGATTGTCCAGTTGAGCCAAAACCACCCGATCCTCGAGCGGTGCCCGGCAGTTCGGTCACGGTCACAAAACGCGCTCGAACGACCGGCTGAATGACGAGTTGGGCAATGCGGTCGCCCGGCTCAATAGAGAATGACGACGATTGGTCGGTGTTGATAAGCACAACCGAAATTTCACCGCGGTATCCCGCGTCGATTGTCCCTGGTGAATTCACGAGAGTGACACCGTGTTTCGCGGCTAGTCCGGAACGTGGCATCACGAACGCCACGAAACCATCGGGCAGTGCGATGGAAACACCCGTCGCCACGACGGCGCGTTCACCGGGCTCGAGCGTGAGTGCGACGGTCGAAACAAGGTCCGCCCCTGCGTCGCCGGGATGCGCGTACTCCGGCGGTGTGCCGACAATCAGAACCTCAGGTGTCATTCGTTCAGGGTAATACATGGTCGAATGGTTACATGATTCGCTACACGGAATCCCTCACACCGTCGCTGCCGGTCCACGTCGCTCTGTTGGTTTTGCTCCCGATGGGATTCGGGATGCTGGCCCCGATCAACATCGTCGCCGGGTGTATTTCGGCCGTTGTGCTCTATGTGTTAGCCCTTGTTGTGTTCGTTCTGATGGCTCCGCGCATTGTCGTGACCGACACCGAGCTGCGCGCGGGGCGGGCTTCGATTGATATCTCCCTGTTGGGTCACGCAGAGATCGTGGAACCCGATCGACGTTCCGATGCCCTCAGTGACGCCCGAACATGGAAGGTGCTTCGCGGTTGGATTCCGCGCGGACTTCTTATCCCGGTGAACGATCCAGCCGACCCGACACCGAACTGGTATGTGTCGACGCGCCAACCGGAAAAGCTACGGGCAATCCTGACGGAATCCTAAGACTCGCACTCCGAGCAAAATGCGCCCGACTTGGTTTCCTTGGCGATCTGTGAGCGGTGCTTGACCAGGAAGCAGGACATACAAGTGAACTCGTCGGCCTGAGGCGGAACAACGATGACGTCGAGTTCCATTGTCGCGAGGTCTTGACCACTCATTTCGAGACTGTCCGGATTGTCCGCATCGTCAAGGACATCCCCGGGACGAGGCTCCGGGACGCGCTCTTGAAGAGCCTGCAAAGATTCGTGGTCTTCCTCGCCCTTTCGGGGGGAATCGTAATCGGTAACCATGTTTGTGGTGAAGCCTTTCCTGTGCCATGCTCGCGGCGTTAGTTTGCGACACTTTACTGCGAAATGCAAACTCAACAGCGACATTCGGCGCGAACGTGTCGCGTCAGCGGTATTCTCGCTACACGAGACCAACCGAGGAGTAGTCGATGGACGAACTCACCATTATCGAGGTGACACGCGATGGATTCGTCGCGGTCTCTCGGGACGGTCAGCGTTTCACCATCGCACTGGACGATCGGATGCGCGCAAAACTCGCTCGCACAACGCCGGTCGGGCAAACCTCATCGGTGTCCCCCAAAGAAATTCAAGCGCTGCTTCGCTCGGGGCTCTCGGTTGACGAAGTCGCCTCGCGCACGGGAACTAGCGCAGAACACGTGGCGCGATTCGAAGGCCCCATCGTCGCGGAGATGTCATTCGTGTTGGAACGTGCCCTTGCGGTTCCCGTCGTGTCGAATGAGGTGAACTCGACGTTCGGTGTCGAAATTTCCGCCCGCCTTGCTGAGCAGGGTGGCTCAATCATTCGCTGGCAGGCATATCGCATCAACGATGCGTGGGTCGTTGGGGCACGTTGCCTCATTGGTGACGTTGAAGAAGACGCCACGTGGTCATTCGACCCTCGAAAGATGACCCTCGTGCCGTCCAACGCTGCGGCCGTGACAATCTCGAAATCGGACTCGGTCGATGCGGCCCTTTTCCCGCCACTTCGCGTCGTCGCGCAACCGGCTCCGAAGGCGAGGTTTGACAGCGGTGAATTCGAACCCCTGCCCGAGGCACGCAAACCCATCAGTCCCGCTCAGAATGTGACCTCGAGCATCGAGATTGATGTTGCTGCTGTTATTCAGGCATCGACTCCCGAAACCGCCGCCGAACCAGTGGCCGCTGAGGACGAATTGACCCGCCGCCGTGCCTCGCGTAACGATGCCATCGCATCGCACCCGTCAACTGGATCCATCCCAATCATCACCCCCGACATGCTGGAAGTTCCCGACGATTCACCTGTTGCCCCAGACGACTTCCCGGCAACTCAGGTGAACACCGAGCCCGAGAGCGTTCCCGCAAAGGACGAGCCGTTTGTTGACCCAACGCCAAGTCGGTCAAAACGTCAGCGCGCGGCGATGCCGACCTGGGACGAAATCGTGTTTGGCACCCGCCCAGAGGATGCCTAGCTAGGCGTAGGCACCGCCGCGCAGCAGCGGCACTAGAGTTTCCGTTCGGCTGAGTCCCCCGTGTTGACCAACCATCGCTAGCGACTGTGCGGTCGCAACTCCATCGATGTAATACACGGATTCACCGCGAGGCGTTACGAGCACATCTCCAATTCGCTCGCGGGCGTGATCCGTGACCGTGCCGAACCACCCGGCCACGATCGCTTCATCCCGAGAGACCACGTGTGCGCGCGAACCCTCCGATTCTCGCCAGAGTGAGAGGGTGTGTTCGGGTTGGTCGCTGTAGAGATGCAGAAATCGTGGTTCCCCACCGACGGTCACTCTGTCCAATAGTCGAGAATCTGCGGTGACCATGAGGTGACGAGTGGACGGAACATCGATGACGCCGTGGTCGGCCGTGATGAGCAGACCGTCGGATTGATTGAGCCGCAGCCAGACATCGGCCACGAACCCGTCGAGTTCCTCGAGTTTTCGAATCCATTGATCTGACTGAACACCGGACGCGTGAGCGGCCATGTCGAGTTCGGGAATGTAGATATACGCGATACCCGTTCGGTGGGTTGCGAGGAAATCATCGAGAGCGGCCAGTCGATCGGCATAGGACTTCGCGTCGACGTAGGGAGCGCCTCGTAAGATCGCGCGAGTGAGCCCGGAATCGCGGTATCGAGGCGACGACACGATAGCGGCGGGCACATCGGCGTTGATTTCCCATACGGTCGGAAGGGGCTGCCACTCGGACACATCGATCGCATCGAGTCCCGAAAGCTGGTTCACGATCGCTCCCGTCGAGGGGTCCCGAATCGCATAGCCGACCATGCCCGTCTCGCCCGGGGAACGGCCCGTCATGAGTGTGGACAAAGCGGCGGCCGTCGTCGTCGGGAAACCGCTGAGGACGTCCGACCTTGACAGTGTGCCGATGTTTCGAGCGTGCGCCGAGCGAGCGGTGAGGTTGTGAGACCCAAGCCCATCGACAAGAATGACGACCGACCTTTTCACTCCGGGGAGTCGCAGGGGGTTGTCCTCAGCCCTTACCGAATGGAATGCGCTCACCAACACGTCCGCGAGCCAACGGTCCTGCGCTCGGATGACGGGTAAAATCGGGGGCATTGTGAACCAGACCCCTTCCTCTTCTGAACGTATCGACGACGTAGACCTTTCCCACGAGATGCAGGGGTCCTTCCTCGAGTATGCCTACTCTGTTATCTATTCTCGCGCTCTTCCCGACGCCCGCGACGGACTCAAGCCGGTCCAGCGACGCATCATTTACCAAATGGCCGAGATGGGCCTTCGCCCGGAAAAGGGCTACGTCAAGAGTGCGCGCGTCGTCGGCGAGGTGATGGGCAAACTGCACCCGCACGGCGATAGCGCGATTTATGACGCTCTCGTCCGATTGGCGCAGTCCTTCAGTCTTCGCGTCCCTTTCGTCGACGGTCACGGAAACTTCGGATCACTCGACGACGGGCCCGCGGCGTCACGCTATACCGAGGCGAAACTTCGCCCCGAGGCGATTGCCATGACGGACAGCCTCGACGAGGATGTAGTCGATTTCGTCCCGAATTACGACGGTCAACTGTTACAACCAGACGTTCTCCCCGCGGCGTTCCCGAATCTGCTCGTCAACGGCGCGGCCGGGATCGCGGTCGGTATGGCCACCAACATGGCACCGCACAACCTCGGCGAAGTGATCGCGGCGGCACGGCATTTGTTGGCACACCCCGACGCATCACTAGAGGACCTCATGGCTTTTGTGCCCGGCCCTGACCTTCCGAGCGGAGGCATAGTCGTCGGCCTCGATGGCATCCGCGATGCCTACGCGACGGGAAAAGGTGCGTTCCGAACTCGCGCCCGTTCAACCATCGAACAGGTCTCCGCCCGCAAAACGGGAATCGTCGTAACCGAACTCCCCTACTTGATCGGCCCAGAGCGAGTAATCGAACGAATCAAAGACGGCGTAACGAAAAAGAAGATCACGGGAATCTCGAACGTCACGGACCTGACTGATCGCAAAAATGGCCTGCGGCTCGTCATCGAGGTAAAGACCGGTTTTTCGCCCGAGGCTGTTCTGGACCAGTTGTACCGACTCACACCACTGGAAGACGGTTTTTCGATCAATAACGTCGCACTCGTCGACGGAAAACCCGAAACTCTGGGACTCGTCGAGATGCTGCGGGTGTACATCGCGCACCGTCTGCAGGTTGTCACTCGTCGTTCACGATTCAGGCTCGATCGCAAGACCGAACGACTACACCTCGTCGAGGGACTGCTGCGCGCCATCGTTGATATCGATGAGGTAATCCAGGTCATTCGAGCCTCGGATGACGCCGATAGCGCGCGTTCGAAACTGCAAACAGTATTTGATTTGTCCGAACTTCAAGCCGATTACATTCTCGAGTTGAGACTGCGCCGCCTTACCAAATTTTCGCGTATCGAATTGGAATCCGAACGCGACGCTCTCACGGCTGATATCGCGAGCCTCACCACCTTGTTGTCGAGCGAGGACTCGTTGCGGACTCTGGTGTCGGATGAACTCGCTGATATTGCATCCAAATACGGAACACCGCGTCGCACGACACTCTTGGACGGCGAGGACGTTCCAGTGGTCGGAGCAATCGCGAGCCAAGGGCTCGAACTCGAAGACGAACCGTGCACCGTGATTCTCACCGCAACGGGAAAACTGCTTCGCAGCTCAGAGACGGGTGAATTCCCGTCGCCCGCCAAGCGAGTGAAGCACGACGTTGTTCGCGCCATGGTTCGAGGTACCACTCGCGGTGACCTCGGTGCCATTACAAGCCTTGGCCGTTTCATTCGGTTCACTCCGGTTGCGCTGCCGTCATCATCCGGCGCACCCTCGTTCGCAAGTGGCTCGAAGGCAAATGACTATGTTCTCGGACTCTCCGCGGGTGAAACCATTGTCACGATCGTTCCCGTGTCCGATGTACCACTCGCGCTCGGAACGCGTCGAGGGACCGTAAAACGAGTCGACCCAACCACCTTCCCTTCACGAGCGGATTTCTCGATCATCAATCTGGATGACGGAGACCATGTTGTCGGCGCGGACATTGCACCGGACGGTCACGAATTGGTCTTCGTGACGTCGGACACACAACTACTGCACTTCCCCGCCGCTGGGGTTCGCCCTCAGGGTGTCGGCGCTGCCGGTGTTGCCGGTATCAAACTCGCCGAGAACGACGTTGTCGTGACGTTTGCGAGCGTTTCATTAGACACTGACCCGCAGGTCGTCACCGTAACCTCCGCGGGTGCCACGTTGACCGGAGCGGACCCCGGTCGCGCAAAGGTCACCCCGCTGTCGGAATACCCCGGAAAGGGTCGCGCGACCGGTGGTGTGCGTTCGCACGGCCTCCTTAAGGGCGATGTCGGTCTCGCGCTCGCATTTGTTGGTGCGGAACCGCGAGCCTGCGCGACAGATGGCACAGCGCGAGACCTGCCCGCTCAACCTGGCAAACGGGATGGCTCGGGAACCCCGATGACCGATGTCGTGTCGATCATTGGAACGCGACTTCGTTAGACGTCGATTCGATCCCGGTCTAACGCGCCATCGATGATGAACTCCCTACGCGGAGCGACCTCGTTGCCCATGAGCAGTTCAAACATTTCCGCGGCCTTCTCGGCGTCATCGATTCGAACCCGCCGCAACGTTCGGTGCTCAAGGCTCATCGTCGTGTCCGCCAACTGGTCGGCGTCCATTTCACCGAGACCCTTGTAACGCTGAATCGGTTCTTGCCATTTGCGGTTCGACCTTCGTAGCCCGTCAAGCGTGGCGTGGAGTTCGGCCTCGGAATACGTGTACATCACATCATTGGCTTTCGAACCGGGATTGATCGCGACAATTCGGTGCAGGGGCGGGACCGCCGCATAGACCCGTCCCGCATCCACGAGGGGGCGCATGTATTTGAAGAACAGCGTGAGGAGAAGCGTGCGGATGTGCGCCCCGTCAACATCGGCGTCACTCATGATGATGACCTTGCCGTATCGAGCCTGCTCAAGGTCGAACGTTCGACCACTCCCCGCTCCAATAACCTGAAGGATCGATGCACACTCGGTGTTCGACAACATGTCAGCCACTGATGCTTTTTGGACGTTGAGAATCTTCCCGCGAATCGGCAGAAGCGCTTGGAACTCGGAATCCCTCGCCAACTTCGCGGTTCCCAGAGCTGAATCGCCCTCGACGATGAACAATTCGCTGCGTTCGAATTCATCCGAACGACAATCGACGAGTTTGGCGGGAAGGGTCGATGATTCAAGAGCGTTCTTGCGCCGTTGCGTTTCCTTGTGCGCGCGAGCAGAGATGCGGCTCTTCATTTCGGCCACGATCTTCTCAAGGACGAGTGCCGACTGTGCCTTGTCATCGCGTTTCGTTGACACAAACTTGTCTTCCAGTGCCTTCGTGACGACCGATGAGACGACCTGTCGAACCGCTGGGGTACCGAGGACTTCCTTAGTCTGACCCTCGAACTGCGGTTCAGCGACTCGAACCGTAATGACGCTCGTCAACCCAGTGAGAATGTCGTCCTTTTCGAGCTTGTCGTTTCCGACCTTCAACCGGCGCGAATTCTTGTCGACCTCGGCACGAAGGACCTTGACCATCGCTTGTTCAAAGCCAGTGACGTGGGTCCCGCCCTTCGGCGTTGCGATGATGTTGACGAACGATTTCTGGACGGTGTCGTATCCGGTGCCCCACCGGACCGCGATATCGACATGGCACGACCGCTCAACATCCGTCGAGACCATGTGTCCCGCATCGTCGAGCACCGGAACGGTTTCCATGAAGGTGCCCTCGCCGGTTAGCCGCCAGACCGAGGTCAGTGCCGCGTCCGGAGCGAGGAACTCCGTGAATTCACCGATGCCCCCTGCGAACGAGAACTCGTGCGTTTCCGGCGTGTCCGTTCGTTCGTCGGACACCGTGAGCGACAGACCGGGAACGAGGAATGCTGTCTGGCGGGCCCGCGAGAGGACCGTGTCCAGTTCCACAATGGACGAGGCGCCAAAGATTTCGGGGTCCGGCCACCAGCGAACGCGAGTTCCGGTGACACCTTTCGCAGCCTTTCCCACAACACGAAGTTCGGAATTTTCGACGTAGGGGGTGAACGCAGATCGAGGCCCGTGTCCCGCTGTGTCATCAAAAATGCCGGGCTCGCCGCGGTGGAACGACATCGCATAGGTCGAACCGTCCCGATCGACAAAGACGTCAAGCCGTTCGCTCAGGGCGTTGACGACGGACGCCCCAACTCCGTGAAGTCCGCCGGACGCGGTGTAGGAACCGGAACCGAATTTGCCACCCGCGTGAAGTTTGGTGAACACCACTTCGACCCCCGAGAGGCCCGTTCGTGGCTCGATGTCGACGGGAATACCGCGCCCCGTATCGTGAACCTCGACACTGCCGTCTGGATGAAGTGCGACGCTAATCGATGACCCGTGTCCGGCAAGTGCCTCGTCGACTGAGTTATCGATGATTTCCCACAGACAATGCATCAGGCCGCGCTCGTCCGTCGACCCGATGTACATCCCAGGTCGCTTTCGAACCGCCTCGAGTCCTTCGAGGACACTGAGGTGACGCGCGGAATATTCGGTGGACACTGCTCAAACCTTTGGTTTCGGGGACGTGTTCCACCCTAAGCGGTGGCGCGCTGAGCACTCAGCAGGCTCTCCGAGTCTGTGCATGATTTTTACGCCGAGGGCGAAACGCGACCGATTTCGAACGGGAATGTCTGCGGGGCATGATGAAATAGAGATACCGAAAGGACGTCCATGAACTCGATACACACTCCCGACACCACCGCCCCACTCCCCCAATTGTCGTCGCTGGATCGTTGCGACTCGTGTGGAGCTCAGGCTTACGTGCGAGTGCGACTTCAGTCCGGCGAACTGTATTTTTGCGGTCACCACGCGAGCGAAGTAAAAGCTGCGCTTGAACCGACTGCACTCGAGTGGCTCGACGAAACCGATCGCCTCATCGCGGACGAAACCATCTAACTATCCGTGCTGGCTGGACTGGAACGATGTCCAGCCACCGCCGCCCGATTACGTGACGAGCAATTCGGCTTTAGACCACCGAGCCGACTCATTGAAGTCATGCACGCGTGCGTCGTAGGCCGCAATCGCTAACTCCCGCAACGCGAGCGTCGGTTCGCGCGACGGATCAATCGATGACAACAACGATTCGGTGAAATAAGGGTTCATCACGAGCAGAGGGCCGATGAGAGAGGTCCCGATGAAGTTGTTGACACGAACTCCTTCAACCCGAGTGGAGCGATTTCGCCCGATTCCACGGTCGGCCGTCAGAAAACCCGGCGCATCCGGTGCGCTGGACACCATCGAAAACTGCGACTTGTAGCCAACAATCGGCTGCGCCACTTCGTCGATTGTTCCCATCACCTTGCCCGTATACCGGTTGAACATGTTCACCGTTGTGACGAAATCAAAGATTCCCAACCCAGGGACGTCATAGTTCATCTCGGCGTTCGAAACGCGATTACCCAACACTTCCATCGCATTGTGGGTGAAAAGGAAGTGCGTTCCCGATTCGATGAGTTCGGCAATTCTGGGTCCATGCGGCGTGAGTCGATCGATCGCCTTGAGTTGGCCACTCTCGGTCATCGGTCCGAGATACACCAGGTCAACCCGTTCGCTGACAAATCGAGGAGTGTCGTTGATACCCGTCCGATGGATTCGCGCGCCCTCAAGGCTTTGAGCAAGGTATTCGATGTTCGAATTGTCCCCGTGAAGATTCGCGATCTCGGGGAACAGCATTTCGATAATGACGGTCATCAAATCTTCTCCAACAATCGTTCACGCAATCGTTGTTGAACGGGATTTCCCGAAATCAATGCGTTATGAACGCTGTGGAGGTTGAACACGGCGTCGAGGTCATCGAGGGAAATGAGGTCGGCGGCCTCGGTCTCCGATTCGACCAACACAATTTTGGTCGGGTCAACCCCCGCAATCGCGAGACGTAACGCGTGGTCGTGGCGACGGATTCCTCCCACGAAAATTTGAGCGATCGTGGGGTCTGCAAGATATTCGTAATCGGCGTCGTAAATCCAGGCCGTGTTTTCCACTTCGGTGAAGCGTTCCGATGCCTCATCGATCGCCATGAGAACCACTTTACGCCCGGGAATCGTGGGGATGTGCTCGAACGCCCGCGAACACGCAACGCCAACGAGACCCTTGGTCAACAGTCGCAGGATTCGCACACCGCCAATCGTTTCATCTGCGAAACGTGTAACCGGGGGTTTGAGGGAAGCCAATTGAGCCGCGATGTCGTTGACGGGAACGCCCAACACAGTAAGTGCGGCGGCGACCGCGACCTCGTTGTAGACGTTGACGATGTTGTCGTTGACCAAGGGAAGTGTTGTGCTCTCGTGGTCCATCGCGAGTTCCATCGTTCCGCGTGCGATGTCAATAGACGAGGCACGCACGTCCGCCCACGGCGAACGGTAGCCACACGATGGGCACGTCACTTTTCCGATGTGGTTGAAACGCCACACATCCCACTCGAGCGCGTGGTCGCAGATGGGGCAAATGGACACGTCGATTGCCACTCCGTGCGGGATGCGCGATTCGTCCCCCATCGCATCCACGCCAAAATACACTCGGCGGTTTGCCTCGGTGCCAAGTCGAGCCGTAATGAGATCGTCGGCATTGAGAACGAGGGTCGTGTCCTCCGACAATGCAGACGACACAATCCACGCGATGTACTCGGGGTGCGCATTCCGCTTGATCGAATCTCGCGTCAAATTGGTGCAGACAAGCACGTCGGGACGCACGCCCGGAAGTACCAGCCGCGCGGACCGCTCGTCCATCTCGAGAACCACGGTGTCAATCGTCGACCGGCCGAAAACCGTCAGTCCGTCCATGAGCGTCGAAATGATGCCCTCGCGCAAATTGGAACCCGCTCGATTACTTCCGACGCGCACACCGAGGTTGTGCAGTGCATCCGCCAGGATATTCGTCGTTGTCGTCTTGCCATTTGTTCCGGTCACGACAACAACCCGCGACGGTAGCGGAATCGCCGACATGAGTCCGGGATACACCGCGAGCGCAACTTTGCCAGGGACGTGCGTTCCAGCGCGACCGACTAGCCGAAGCAGTGTGCCGGTCAGTTTGCCCGCCCATACCGCGAGCAACACACGCGCGCGGATCGGACGAACAGAGCGGGTCATTACTCGAGAAACTCGCGAATCGTGACGGAACGAGAAGGGTGACGCAGTTTCGTCATCGTCTTTGATTCAATCTGGCGAATTCGTTCGCGGGTTACGCCGAAGGTTTCACCGATTTGATCGAGAGTCTTGGGGATTCCGTCACCGAGCCCGTACCGCATGCGAATCACACCAGATTCGCGCTCGGACAATGAGTCGAGGACCGATTCCAGCGCGACCAGCAGCATTCGGTTAGCAACGGCATCCAGGGGGACAATCGCTTCGGTGTCTTCGATCAAATCACCGAACTCCGAGTCACCGTCTTCACCGAGAGGAGTGTGCAACGAAATCGGCTCGCGGCCATACTTCTGTACCTCAACGACCTTCTCGGGGGTCATGTCCAGTTCATTCGCGAGCTCTTCTGGCGTCGGTTCACGCCCAAGGTCCTGCAGCAACTGTCGCTGAACACGAGCGAGCTTGTTGATTACTTCCACCATGTGAACGGGAATTCGAATCGTACGAGCCTGATCGGCCATCGCGCGGGTAATGGCCTGACGGATCCACCACGTCGCATAGGTCGAAAACTTGAAGCCCTTGGTGTAATCGAACTTCTCGACAGCGCGGATCAAGCCGAGGTTGCCCTCTTGAATGAGATCAAGGAATTGCATTCCGCGCCCGGTATAACGCTTAGCCAGCGACACGACGAGACGAAGGTTTGCCTCGAGAAGGTGACGCTTGGCGCGTTCACCGTCGTCAGCGATGATTCGGAGTTCACGTCCCTCGCGGCTCTTTTGTTTTGCGCCAGTCATCTTGGCCCATTTTTCCTCCGCGAAAAGTCCCGCTTCGATTCTCAACGCAAGCGAAACCTCTTGTTCCGCATTCAGCAGAGCGACCTTACCGATTTGCTTGAGGTAGTCCTTGACCGGATCCGCCGTTGCACCGGTGATTTGGTTGGCGACGGACTGAATTTCGTCGTCCCCGGACGAAATGCGAATCGCGTCTTCGGGAAGTGTCGCCGTCAACGCGGTCTTGACATCTTCGGCCTCGTCGTCGGTCAGTTCAATGACCTCGTCGCCAGCTGGCACGCTCGTGTCTTCGACCTCGACGATATTGTCGTCGCCGACGATGACAACCACGTCGAATTCTTCATCAACAATGAGTTCGGCGTCATCACCAATGAGTTCATCAACGTCGCCCGCCTTTGTCGACGCCTTTTTCACAGGCGCCTTTGCAGCGGGTTTTGCCGGTGCTTTCGCAGCGGGCTTAGCGGGGGCATTTGCCGAGGGTTTGGCCGCAGGCTTTGCCGGAGTCTTCGCCACAGGCTTTGCTGGAGCTTTCGCGGCGGGCTTGGCAGGGGCCTTCGCGGCAGGCTTAGCCGCGGGCTTAGCCGCGGGCTTAGCCGGAGACTTCGCGGCAGGCCTCGCTGGCGCCTTCGCAGGGGCCTTCGCCGCAGGCTTTGCCGCTGCTTTAGCCGCAGGCTTCACAGGAACTTCGGCTTCAGCCTTGTTGCGGTTGAAGAAGTTGAAACGACGGGGGGAGTCGGCCATGAAGTTGTCCTCTTTCGGGCATTAGAAACCCCCGTGTCAAATCGGCGAAGCCAATGACTCGGGGTCTTTCGGGATTCAGGTTATCACGACTGCTTAGTCGTCGGCTGTCCCACGCGTACGAAGGAACTGCTCCAACTCAGCCGCGATGCTCTCAGCACTCGGGACCTGCCCATCGTCGTTGACGAACGGCGACGGTGTTGGGTTGTCGATCATGTACGTGTCATGGCGACTCTCGAGACTGGAAATGAGCTTGGCAAGCTCATCGTTATCTTTCATTTGGTTGGAAATTTCGTTGAGGAATTCCCGACCTTCCTCTCTCAACGAATCCGTTCGAAGAGATATTCCCGTGCCCGTCGTGATGGCGTCCAAAACCGCGAGTGTGCCAGCGGGGAATTCTGAGTCCGCGAGGTAATGGGGAATCAACAGCACGAAACCCGCAACGGGATGACCAATGGACGTCAACATGTATTCAACGAGGTGCACGAAGGTGCCTGGAACTTCGGTTGTTGGTCGCCACACCGAATACTGCTCGATTAGATCGTCGCGATTTCCACTGACGGTCATTCCAACGGGTCGAGTGTGGGGTACCGGCATCGGGATCGCGTGCACCCACATCGTCGCCGAAACGTTAAAGGCCTCAATGGCAGTCACCACCGCTTCGGCTGCGGCCTCCCATCGATAATCCGGTTCGTAACCGGTCAGTAACAGGAACTGGACACCGAGTTCGTCCGTCACTAATCGAAGCACGAGCTCTGGTGGGCGGTAATCCGTCAGTTTCGTCTGTTCGAAGGTGAAGGTCGGGCGTCGCGCTCGGTAGTCGAGAAGTTCATCGTTGTCAAACACCCACACCCGCTCGTGGGTCGTCGAGTCAATGAGGTGGCGCGATGCCGACGCAACCGAGCGACCAGCATCAATGAACCCGGTCAGGAGGATGACAAGCGGCAGTCCCGATGGGACGTCGGCACCCATGTCGCGATAGACCTTGCGCCCCATACTCATAACCCCATGCTACGACTGTTACGCATGGCCTTCGCCTACGCTGGAGACATGACGGTCATCTCTCATTCACGTTCTCTGGTACCCGGCGACGTCCTTCCCGTTCTCGCAAGCGACGTTGCCGATATCGCCAACGCCAAGGTGGGTAATACCGCCGGCGGGATGCTCATCGGTGGAACGTTCCTTCGCGAATTTGTTGGAAAATCAAAAACGGGCGAGCCCATCCCCTGGGCGCATCTCGATATCGCGGGTCCTGCGAACAACAGTGCTTCGCCCTACGGCTATGTCCCCAAGGGAGCAACGGGGACGATGGTGCGCACGCTGATCAACACCGTCATCCGCTTGGTGGATGAGCGAAAAAAGTAAGGGTAGGCTCTAAAACGGTTCACACTGGGCAATTGCACGACCCGCGTAGCCTGGTGCCATTCACGATGTCAAGGAGTGTCGGTGGCTGACGTAGCAGTTGATCTGGTCGTTCTCGGTGGCGGAAGTGGCGGATATTCCGCCGCACTTCGCGCAAGTCAATTGGGTATGAGCGTTGCGCTCGTCGAAAAGGACAAGGTCGGCGGAACGTGTCTCCACGTCGGTTGCATCCCCACCAAGGCCCTTCTCCACTCCGCTGAAATTGCAGACAACGTCCGCGACGCGGCTCACTTCGGTGTTGGCGCTCTTCTGACCGGGATCGATGTTGCCGGGGTGTCTCAGTACCGCCAGGGGATCATCGACTCGAAGTTCAAGGGACTTGAGGGGCTCCTCAAGGCTCGGGGAATCACGACATACGACGGTTTCGGAAAGCTCACGTCACCCAACACAGTCCAGGTTGGGGACACGACAATTACGGGAAAGAACGTCGTCCTCGCGACGGGTTCTTTCGCGAAAACACTCCCCGGTCTCGAAATCGGTGGTCGAATTTTGACGTCCGAGCAAGCACTCACGCTTGACTACGTTCCGCAGTCGGCCATCGTTCTTGGAGGCGGTGTTATCGGCGTCGAGTTCTCGTCCGTGTGGAAATCGTGGGGAACTGATGTCACCATCGTCGAAGGCCTGCCGCGGCTCGTTCCCAACGAAGATGAATCGGTATCGAAGCAGTTCGAGCGCGCTTTCCGTAAGCGTGGTATCGAGTTCAAGACCGGTGTTCGATTCAGCGGAGCAACGCAGGACGCGAAATCCGTCACGGTGACACTTGAGGGCGGGGAAACGCTCACAGCGGACGTCCTGCTCGTCGCCGTCGGCCGCGGCGCACAGACCGACAATTGCGGTTTTGACGAAGTCGGTATCACGACGGACCGTGGCTACGTCATCACCAATGAGCGGCTACAAACCAATATTCCTGGCGTGTACGCGGTTGGTGACATCGTCCCCGGCCTGCAACTCGCGCATCGCGGATATCAGCACGGCATTTTCGTCGCCGAAGAAATCGCGGGCATGAACCCCATGGTTGTGTCGGACATCAACATTCCGAAGGTCACCTATTCCGAGCCAGAGATCGCGTCGGTTGGTCTCTCCGAGACGGCCGCAAAGGAAAAGTACGGCGACGCCGCAATCACCACCTACGACTACAACCTCGCGGGTAATGGCAAGAGCCACATTCTTGAGACGGCAGGGTCGATCAAGGTGATCCGCGTTGTCGACGGTCCCGTCATCGGTGTCCACATGATTGGTTCCCGTGTCGGTGAACTCATCGGTGAAGCACAGATGATCGTGAATTGGGAAGCGCACCCCGAGGACATCGCTCCTCATCTCCACGCGCACCCGACACAAAACGAAGCACTTGGTGAAGCGTTCCTTGCCCTCGCTGGCAAACCGCTCCACGCGATGTAAGAACGGTTCAAGGAGAACGCACAAACATGAGCACGAACATTAATCTTCCCGCACTGGGCGAAAGTGTCACCGAGGGAACTGTCACCCGGTGGTTGAAGAAGGTCGGTGACAGCGTCGCTGTCGACGAGCCGATTGTTGAGGTCTCGACGGACAAGGTTGACACCGAAATTCCTTCCCCCGTTGCGGGCGTAATCGAAGAAATCTTCGCTCTCGAAGACCAGACCATCGAGGTCGGCGCTCCACTCGCCCGCATCGGTGATGGAAATGGCGCATCGGCTGCCGTCGCAGCACCCGCCGAGGCCGAACCGGTTATCGAGGCGACTCCCGCTCCAGTGGTGGAAGCAGAACCTGCTCCCATTGTCGAAGCGCCCGCTGTCGTCGTTGCGCCAGCCGCACCGGCTGTCGCGGAACCCGTCATCCTGACGCCTCCCGTCGTAGCGGCTGCACCTGCTGCTGCCCCGGCCGCTCCTGCTGCTCCTGTCGCATCTGCGGTCCCATCGACCCCTCGCTTTGGTAGCCCGTATGTCAGCCCAATTGTGCGCAAGCTCGCGCACGATCGCGGGGTTGACCTGGCCGGTGTCGTCGGCACTGGAATCGGTGGGCGAATTCGCAAGGAAGACGTTCTCGCGGCAAGCGCCGCCACCGAACCCGCCGTCGTGCATTCCGAGGCCGTGGTTGCCGCGCCATCCGTCGCAGCACCCGTTTCCGCGATGTCCGCGCCAACCGTGACGTCGGCTCCATTGGCCGCCTCCGAATTGCGGGGAACGCGCGTGCCGATGTCACGCCTTCGTAAAGTCATTGCGGAACGTGCAGTTCAGTCGATGGTTTCGACCGCACAGTTGACCACCGTCGTCGAAGTTGACGTGACGAACGTGTCCAACCTGCGTGACGCCATCAAGGCGGACTTCCTCGCCAAGACCGGAAACAAGCTGACGTTTTTGCCGTTCTTCGTCAAGGCCTCGGTCGAAGCACTCCAGTCCTTCCCCATCATCAACTCCACCGTCCAGGACGACGACATCGTCTACCCCGCTGTCGAAAACATTTCAATCGCAGTAGACACGGAGCGTGGACTGTTGACGCCGGTCATCAAGGAAGCGGGCGGCCAATCCATCGCCAGCCTCTCCGCCTCCATCGCGGACCTCGCGGACCGCACACGAAGCAACAAGCTGACCCCGGACGAACTCCAGGGCGGAACCTTTACCGTGACGAACACAGGATCCCGTGGTGCACTGTTCGACACCCCGGTCGTGTTCCTTCCCCAGTCCGCGATTCTTGGATTAGGCGCAGTCGTCAAGCGTCCGGTTGTTGTCGGCGAGGGCTCCATCGCGATTCGTTCGATGGTGTACCTCGCGTTGTCGTACGACCACCGAATCATCGACGGTGCGGATGCGGCTCGCTTCCTCAGCTCGATGAAGGCGCGACTTGAGGCAGGCGCTTTCACCCCCGCCGACCTCGGATACTAGGAGTCAACGTGGCAAAAGAACCAGGACGCATTCGTCAAATCATCGATGTTCTCGCACTGGTCATCAAACGCGATCGTCTTGCGATTCTGTGGCTCGCGCTTGCAACCCTCGGACCAATCGCTGCGGGAATCGTGTATGCGACACTTGCGACCGGTGGTGAACCCGTCAGTTCTGTCGTTGCCATCGTTCTGGGCGTTCTCGCGGGACTCCTCGGGTTCCTTATCGTTTTGGGACAGTTGACCCAGAAACTGATGTATTCGAACTTGCAGGGACAACCCGGCGCGGTCTCGGCTCTCATCAAGAACCAACTTCGACGCTCCTGGCGAGGCAACGATGTCCCAGTTCGTATGAACCGCAACCAGGACATCGTTTACCGAATTGTCGGACGCCCCGGCGTTGTGGTGATTTCCGAGGGCCTTCGGACTCGAGTCGCACCGCTCGTGGAAGAGGTTCGCAAAGAGGTCAACCGAATCGTCCCCGGTGTCCCCGTGCACCTGCTGCACGTTGGGTCGGACGGACTTGCCCTCAAAGATTTCTTCCCCACGCTCTACAAAATCAAGGGCAAAGTTCGTGCCGCCGAAATCATCGTCGTTTCGAACCGTTTGAACTCGATTGCAAAGACACCGGCATCGATGATGCCGAAGGGAATCGATCCGACGAAGATGCGCGCGCCTCGTCCTCGATAGTCGTTTCACCTTTTGTAACATCCCCGAAACATTGACGTGACGGTCGCGACACACGCGGTTGGTACGTTCGTCCTATCGTTCAGCACATTCGGACCCAAACTGCAGGAGAAAACATGTTTAAGACACCCGCCGAGGTTCTTGAGTACATCAAGAAAGAGGACGTCAAGTTCCTCGATATTCGATTCACGGACCTTCCTGGAATCCAACAGCACTTCAACATCCCGGCAAGCACCGTCGATGAAGAATTTTTCACCGTTGGTCAGCTTTTTGACGGCTCGTCCATCACGGGCTTTCAAGGGATCGCGGAATCTGACCTCCAGCTCATTCCCGATGTGACAACCGCGTACGTCGACCCGTATCGGGTTGAGAAGACGATTGTCTTGATCTTTGACATCTACAACCCGCGAAATGGCGAGATTTATCACCGTGACCCCCGTCAGGTTGCGAAAAAGGCCGAAAAGTACCTGGCGTCGACTGGAATCGCGGACACCGCGTTCTTCGCACCAGAGGCCGAATTCTTCATTTTCGACGACGTGCGTTACGAGGTTTCGAGCGGTTCGTCTTTCTATCATGTCGATTCAGAAGAAGCGGCGTGGAACACCGGCCGCGTCGAAGAGGGCGGGAACCTCGCCAACAAGACCCCGCACAAGGGTGGCTATTTCCCCGTCAGCCCGGTCGACAAGCTCGCCGACCTGCGCGACCAGATCTGTCTTCAACTCGCCGCTGCGGGCCTCGAGGTCGAGCGCTCGCACCACGAAGTGGGCACCGCTGGTCAGTGTGAAATCAACTACAAGTTCAACACGATGGTCAAGTCGGCCGACGACATCCTCAAGTTCAAGTACATCGTCAAGAACGAAGCGGACATTCACGGCAAGGTAGCGACCTTCATGCCGAAACCCCTCTTCAACGACAATGGTTCTGGAATGCACACCCACCAGTCGCTGTGGTCCAACGGAAAGCCGTTGTTCTACGACGAGAAGGGTTACGCCGGCCTCTCGGACATCGCCCGCTGGTACATCGGTGGAATCCTGAAGCACGCAGGGGCGATTCTCGCGTTCACAAACCCGACAATGAACTCGTACCGTCGTCTCGTCAAGGGCTTCGAGGCTCCGGTCAACCTGGTGTACTCGGCCGGGAACCGATCTGCGGCGATTCGTATTCCGATTACGGGAACGAACCCCAAGGCGAAGCGAATCGAGTTCCGCGCACCAGACGCCTCGAGCAACCCGTACCTCGCGTTCGCGGTCCAGATGATGGCGGGTCTCGACGGAGTCCTCAACAAGATCGAGCCTCACGCTCCGGTCGACAAGGACCTCTACGAGCTCCCCGCTGACGAGGCGAAGCTCATCCCCCAGGTTCCTGGTTCGCTCGACGAAGCGCTCATTGCCCTCGAGAACGACCACGAATTCCTGCTCCAGGGCAACGTTTTCACCAAGGATCTCATCGACGAGTGGGTCAGCATGAAGCGCGCGATGGAAGTACTTCCCTCGGCACAGCGTCCACACCCTTTCGAGTACGAGACCACCTTCTCCTGCTAGACACTGCATTACGGCGAGGCGTCACCGTTGGGTGGCGCTTTCGTCGTTAAGCGGGATAAAAGATTCGTTCGAATACCGCTCGGGACTTTCGCGTTGCACGCAAATAGTCGTTTTCCAGTTCCGCGCCCTTGCCTGCGGGGTAGCCGAGGATCCGGGCGATCCCCTCCAGTTCTCGCCGGTCGAGGGGTAGGACATCGGAACCCTTTCCCGAATACAGCGTCACGGCCGAACGTATTCGCGACGCCAGTAACCACGCCTCACGCAGTGCTCCCCCGTCTTCCTCAGAAAGGAGGCCCAACTCGACTGCGTCGTGGAGCGCGTCTAGAGTGCCCGGTGTGCGCAGGGTCGGTTGACGAGTCCCGTGTTTCAACTGGAGGAGTTGGACGAGCCATTCGACGTCACTGAGCGAACCAGCGCCCAATTTGGTGTGGCGGGTTGGGTCGGCGCCAAAGGGTAATCGCTCTGTTTCGACGCGTGATTTGATTCGTCGGATCTCGCGGATTCCGTCTTCGGAAATGTCCTTCGTGTAGCGAACGGCATTGGCCATCGATTCGAAGTCGGCGCACAATTGCTCGTCCCCAGCGACAGGTCGCGCGCGAAGGAGGGCTTGAGTCTCCCAGATTTCGCTCCACTTCTCGTAATAAGCCCGATAGGCATCCAAGGATCGAACAAGTGGCCCGTTCTTTCCTTCGGGACGAAGTCCCGCGTCCAAGTCGAGTGGGAATCGCAGGTCTTCCCCGAGACGAGTGACTTCGTGAACGACCTTCTCGGCTCGAGCGTGTGCATCCTCGCCCGCACCCGCGTCGCGGAACACCCACACCACATCGGTGTCGGACGAAAACCCGAGTTCCTCACCCCCAAAACGTCCCATCGACACGACGGCGAATTCGATTCCAGCAACGCCACGTCGGGCAAGTTCAACGAGCGCTTGCAAGGTTGCTGCCGTGATATCCGAGAGCGCGCGCCCTAAACCTTCGACGGGCAAGAGTCCCAAAATATATGCGAGAGACACGCGAAGGAGTTCCCGGCGACGCGCAAAGCGAATCGCTTTTGCCGCTTCGTTGATGTCGGCATGACGTTTGTCCACCGCGCCAAATTCGTCCCGAAGTGCATCGCGCGATCGAGGTTGAAGGTTTTCGTCAGCGTCCAACCACGCGACCGAATCGGGCACTCGCTCGATGAGGAGCGACACGAAAGTGGACATCGACAACACCACGGACAACCGCTGTGCTGCGCCGACAGAGTCACGCAACATCCGCAAATACCAGGGAGAATCACCGAGGGAGTCGCTGATTGTGCGAAAAGACGCAAGCCCGCCGTCCGGGTCAGTGCCTTCGGACATCCAGTGCAGCAGCACCGGCAGGAGGTTCCGTTGAATCGTCGCGCTTCGCGAAACCCCGGCGGTGAGAGCGCCAATGTGGCGAAGGGCGCCGGCCGGATCACGGAAGCCACTCGCGCGCAATCGGTCTTCGGCCTGGCTACTCGAGAGCAAAACCTGGTCGCCGGGAAGTGCGGCGACAGCGGACAAAAGTGGCCGGTAAAAGAGCTTCTCGTGTAGCGACCTGACTTCGCGTTTGATATCCGCCCATTTCGCGAGTAAAACATCAGCGGTCTCGGCGAATCCCGACGCTCGAGCGATGATGCGGACCAGGTCATCGTCTGTGGGCATGAGGTGGGTGCGCCGAAGTGCCAACAATTGAACGCGATGCTCGAGCACTCGGAGCTGTCGGTAGTTGCGCGAAAACTCAACCGCATCGGGCCGGCCGATGTACCCGCCGTCGGTCAACCGGGTTATGGACGTGAGCGTATCTCGAGTGCGAACGCTCTCGTCGTCTTTTCCATGAACGAGTTGCAACAATTGCACAGTGAATTCGATATCTCGTAATCCACCGGGGCCAAGTTTGATCTGAAAGTCGCGTTCGTCCGACGGGATGTTCTCGGTGACGCGCTCTCTCATCTTTTGGACGGAGTCGACGAAACCCTCGCGGGTGGAACTGGTCCAGATAAATCCTTGGATCGCGTCGAGATAGCGGCTGCCAAGCTCCTCGTCCCCCGCCATGGGGCACGCCTTGAGAAGCGCTTGAAACTCCCAGTTTTCGGCCCAGCGTTCGTAATACGCAAGGTGAGATTCCAGGGTCCTGACGAGGGCACCCTTCGCGCCCTCGGGCCTCAAATTGGTGTCCAATTCCCAGAGCGCTGGCTCGATGCTTGGCCCGTTCACCGTGTTAATGACGGAACGGGCTCTTTGTGTCGCGAGACCTACGGCGTCATTCGAATCGACGCCAATCGCGTCGCACACGAAGATGACATCGACGTCCGAGATGTAGTTGAGCTCTCGCGCTCCCGCTTTACCCATCCCTATGATCGACAACTTCGTACCCGCGATGAGCTCAGGCGGTGCGTCAACCTCTCGCTCAGCCATTGCTATCGCTGCCGAGAGAACTCCCGACGCAGCATCCGCGAGTGCCTCGCCGACCCTCGCGACCGCGGCAGTCGCGTCGGGTTGCGCGAGGTCCCACGCCGCGATAGCAACCAACAATTCTCGATACCGATAGCGGATTTCGTCAATTGAGTCGGCGTCGTCAAAAGCCTCGATGAATTCCCGTTCAGAAGGCAGCGATTCCGGTGGGATGACGCAGGGTAGGGCGTCGGGGCGGCGCGCCAAAAACTCGCCGAAACCGTCACTGATTCCAAGGATTCGGATCAGATGGGCTCGATGTTCGTCGGCACGCAACAAGGCCAGTGCCGCGGGCGACGTGGGCACGATTCGAACCAACCACCGAAGCGCCCTGTCCGCGCTGGCGGCGACGGTGAACCAGTCGGCGTCAAACCCGTGTTCACGAAGGAGGTCGCGGGCACCCGACAGATCCACAAACCCGATTCGGGCGAGCTCGGTGAGGCTTGGTCCGCCGTCCATGCCTACAACTGGCGGAAGTTTGAGTCCAACTCCCACGGCGTCACCTGATGGCCGTAGGCGTTCCATTCGGCTTGCTTGTTACGAAGGAAGAAGGTGAACACCTGTTCGCCGAGTGTTTCCGCAACCAGTTCGCTTTCTTCCATGTAGTGAAGAGCTCGGTGCAAGTTTTCGGGGAGCGGTCGGTAACCGAGTGCACGTCGCTCGACCGCCGTCAAATTGGCGATGTTGCCCTCGGCCTCGGCGGGGAGCTCATAACCCTGCTCAATGCCCTTCAAACCTGCAGCGAGAAGGAGTGAGTACGCCAGGTAAGGATTCGCCGCGGAATCGAGCCCTCGGTATTCGATTCTGACCGATTGTTCCTTGCCCGGCTTGTACATCGGGACGCGGACCAACGCGGAGGTGTTGTTGTGTCCCCACGTTATGAACGGAGGTGCCTCACCGCCGCCCCACAGTCGCTTGTACGAGTTGACGAACTGGTTCGTTACAGCGGTGATCTCGTGGGCGTGCGTGAGAATCCCCGCCATGAACTGGCGACCGATAGTCGACAGCTGGTAGGGCTTGCTCGGGTCGAAGAATGCGTTCGCATCGCCCTCGAAAAGGGAAAGGTGCGTGTGCATGCCACTTCCTGGTTGATTTGGCAGTGGCTTCGGCATAAACGTCGCGTACACGCCCTGTTCGATGGCCGCCTCCTTGACGACCGTCCTAAAGGTCTGGATGTTGTCCGCGGTCGTCAGCGCATCAGCGTATCGAAGGTCAATTTCGTTCTGGCCGGGTCCAGCCTCGTGGTGAGAGAACTCAACCGAGATTCCGAGATCTTCGAGGTGACGAACCGCGTTGCGACGGAAATCGTGTGCGGTTCCCCCCGGGACATTGTCGAAGTATCCCGCCTCGTCCACGGGCACCAGATTCTTCGGATCGTTGTCCTTGAAGAGGTAGAACTCGATTTCGGGATGAGTGTAGAAAGTGAAACCCTTGTCGGCAGCGAGCGCGAGTGTCCGTCGCAGCACGTAACGAGGGTCTGTCGCTGCGGGCTGCCCGTCTGGCGTGGTGATGTCACAGAACATGCGCGCGGTCGGATCGACCTGGCCGCGCCACGGAAGGACCTGGAACGTGGCCGGGTCCGGATGCAACAGGACATCCGCCTCGTAGACGCGGGTGAGTCCTTCGATCGACGAGCCGTCAACGCCGAGTCCCTCGGCAAATGCTCCCTCAACCTCTGCAGGGGCCAAAGCGACGTTCTTGAGAGTCCCCGAGACGTCCGTAAACCACAACCGAACGAACTTCACGCCTCGTTCCTCGATGGTGCGGAGGACAAACTCCTGCTGCTTTTCCATGGGGCTCCTTCGACACTTTCCCTGCGCTACTAGGCTACTTGTTATGTCGAAGATTCGCTTCGCTCTGGCCCAGCTGAACCCCATCGTTGGGGACATTACGGGCAATTCTCTGGCCATCCTCGATGCCGTTGCCCGCGCGTACCAGTCGGGCGCTCGCGTGATCGCGACACCCGAGATGTCGGTCACGGGCTACCCGGTGGACGACCTCGCCTCCAGCATCGACTTCATCCGCCAATCCGAAGATGGCGTCACCTCACTTGCTGCGCGACTCGCAACGGACGGTTACGGCGACGCCGTGGTCATCGTCGGATATCTTTCTGCGGCTCAACAGCCGGAATTCGGTGGCGCACGAGCTCACAACTCCCTGGCCGTCTTGCACGGCGGTCGCGTCATCGCCACCTATGCGAAGCGACACCTCCCCAACTATTCAGTCTTCGACGAAGAACGGGTTTTTGTCCCCGGTTCGGGAACGCTGGTGCTGGATCTCGGTGGCGTCGTAACCGGATTTCTGATTTGCGAAGACTTGTGGCGTCCGGATGGACCAGTCGCCGAACTGTCGGCTCAACGTCTTGACGCGGTCGTCGTCATCAACGCTTCACCGTTCGACACAGAAAAGGACGAGACTCGCTTTCCGCTGTTGACGACTCGGGCTGCAGAGTTCGGCTGCCCAATCCTCTACGTCAACGCCGTGGGCGGCCAAGACGATTTGGTGTTCGACGGGGACAGCGCCGTCGTTGACGCAACCGGCGCCGTACTCATGCGCGCAACACGATTCGTCCCTGCGCTGGAGTCGATTGACATCACCGGGGCAGATGCTGGTGGTGACGTCAACAGCATCGCCCTCACAGAACCAATCGATCACGTCACGCCGTTCATCGGCAACGACCTCCCCGACCTCGAAGCTATCTGGGGCGCACTCGTATTGGGAGTGCGCGACTACGTGACAAAAAACGGCTTCCCTTCGGTGGTGTTGGGACTCAGCGGGGGTATCGACAGCGCGGTGTGTGCCGTGATTGCGGCTGACGCGATTGGCGCTGACCGCGTCTATGGCGTGTCGATGCCCAGCAGATATTCGAGCGATGGATCGAAAGACGATGCTCAGGTTCTGGCCACCACGATTGGCTGCCACTACGCAATCGAGCCAATCAGCGAACTCGTGACGCCGTTCGAGTCACAACTAGGGTTGACCGGTATCGCCGCCGAGAACATTCAGGCACGCGCTCGAGGCTTGATTCTGATGGCGTTGAGCAACCAGCAGGGCCACCTCGTTCTGACGACCGGCAACAAGTCCGAGGTCGCGGTCGGGTATTCGACGATGTACGGCGACACGGTCGGTGGTTTCGCACCAATCAAGGATGTGTTCAAAACCGTCGTCTGGGAACTCGCGCGCTGGCGCAATGCCGCCGCCGAAGCACGTGGCGAAACTCCCCCGATTCCCGAGAACTCGATTACAAAGGCTCCGAGTGCCGAACTTCGTCCGGATCAAAAGGATCAGGATTCGCTGCCGCCGTACGACGTGCTCGACGCGATTCTCGACAAACTTGTGTCGCGCCGGGAAACAATCGATGCGGTGGTCGCCGACGGTTTTGACCGCGATACTGTCGAGCGAATTGCTGCTCTCGTTGCTGGCAGCGAATGGAAGCGGCGGCAAAGCGCGATCGGACCGCGTATTTCCCGAATGGCGTTTGGTCGTGAACGGCGACTGCCCATCACGGTCCGCAGAACCACGGGACTGAGCTGACCCTTGCGATGGCTGTGATGCGCCTCTAGGCGAGTGTTACCTGACTTCCCGCTCCTCGTCTTCGCGCCATCGTCGTGCTCGCTCAGCGGCAATTTCAGGGGCACGCTCGGCGTCCTCTTTGGATTCGGACGGTCCATCACGATCACTGCCGAGCGACAGGGGTCCTTCTTCGACCTCGCCCGTTCGATGGTTGTACCACCATGCCATGAGACCCCATTTCGATAGACTGACATTATCGCCCACACGCACATTCCTTGACACACGGAGCGCACCATGACACTGACGATCGGCGTCGATATCGGCGGAACCGGCATCAAAGCAGCCATCGTCAACGTTGTCACCGGCGAGTTTGCGAGCGAAAAAATCAAGGTCGCAACCCCCGCCGGAGCCTTTCCAGGTGATGTCGCGCGGGTGTGCCACGAATTGGTCGAGGAACTCGATCCACAGGGGACCCTTCCCGTTGGCTTATGTTTCCCCTTCGTCATCGTGGACGATATCGCGCGCTCCGCGTCAAATGTCGATGCGTCATGGATCGGGCTCAAAGTCGGTGACCTCATGGAGGCGACGATGGAGCGACGTGTTCACGTGGCCAACGACGCCGACGCAGCGGGTTTCGCCGAATACAAATTCGGGGCAGCGAAGGGGCACGAGGGGCTGGTCTTGGTGACGACGCTCGGCACGGGAATCGGTTCGGCACTCATCTACAACGGCGTCTTGGTACCCAATTCCGAACTGGGGCACATTCCCATCCCGGGCTACCGTAATCGAACCGCGGAGCAACTCGCGGCAAACGTTGTTCGCGAACGTAAACGGCTTTCTTGGAAACGCTGGGCCGCGCGACTTCAAGTCTTCTATTCCCTGCTCGAAAAACTCTTCAGCCCATCACTGTTCATCGTGGGCGGTGGCGTCTCGAAACATTACGAAAAATTCCTGCCGCTGATTTCGTTACGAGCGACGATTCTACCCGCGCAACACTTCAATGACGCGGGAATTTTGGGAGCCGCTGCGCTCGCATCGTTCGACGATTAGGAACGAGGGGTCGGCCGATACGCCGGGTTCTGTCGTGGACGGTCATCTATCTCGACGCCGCGTTACCGCGGAGTTCTAGCAACCTACCCGATGCCTCGGCGAGCAGCGTCAATGGCATCTGTCTGG
>Ga0114963_10000005_pt1 | contig 145311 bp, 144 predicted proteins | sample C_131016_EF_Meta_FD_87019 | JGI IMG/M metagenome (GOLD analysis project Ga0114963, IMG submission 87019) | Freshwater microbial communities from Lake Croche, Canada to study carbon cycling - C_131016_EF_MetaG | ecosystem: Environmental > Aquatic > Freshwater > Lake | place: Lake Croche... | reverse complement strand
TAACGTCAAGATGAATGTGGCACTCATTGCCCCCATTGCCATGGAGCAGGGCCTGCGCTTTGCAATCCGCGAAGGTGGCCGCACCGTTGGTGCCGGGGTTGTTGCGAAGATTTTGGATTGAGGTTTTCTGGGCTGGGCCGCCCCGAGCCCAGCCGCCCCGCTTTGTCCTGCGGGTCAGTCTCGGGGCCCGTTCTTTAACCGTTCTTTGAGGGAGTCTGGACATGCAGCAAAAGATTCGTATTCGTTTAAAGGCCTTTGACTACAAGCTCATCGATCAGTCCGCGATGGAGATTGTTGAGACCGCAAAGCGCACCGGCGCGGTCGTTCGGGGACCAGTCCCCCTTCCCACTCGTTTTCGTCGTTTTGACATCCTTCGCAGCCCTCACGTGAACAAGACCTCACGCGACCAGTTTGAGCTCCGGACTCACCAGCGATTGATGGACATCGTAGACCCAACCGACAAGACGGTTGATGCCCTCATGAAACTCGACCTGCCCGCCGGTGTGGACGTCGAGATCAAGCTTCAGTAGCACTCAGTTCGAGACTTGCACATTCGACCTTAGGTCGGATATACTTTTGGGCTTTCCCGCTTCGGTGGGAATGACCATGACAGCCCTGGCCAATCGCAGCTGGGATCGGAGAGAAAAATGAGCCTTGGACTACTCGGTCGCAAGGTTGGGATGACCCGTATTTTTACGGACGAGGGCGACACCGTTCCCGTGACCGTGATTGACGTGTCGAACAACCGCGTGACGCAACTGAAGTCTCATGAGACCGACGGGTACACCGCGGTCCAGGTGGCCTTTGGGACCAAGCGTCCCAGTCGGCTGCCCAAGCCCATCTCGGGCCACTACGCCAAGGCGGGTGTCGAGGGGGGAGAACTCCTGCGCGAATTTCCGGTCTCAGCCGATCAGCTCTCAGGCCTCTCAGCCGGTCAGGTTCTGTCTGTCGAACTCTTCTCTGCGGGCCAAAAGGTGGATGTGACCGGGACCACCCAGGGCAAGGGCTTCACCGGAACCATCAAACGACACAACTTCGGCTCCCAGCGAGCCTCCCACGGTAACTCTCGCTCGCACAACGTGCCTGGCTCCATTGGTATGGCCCAGGACCCCGGTCGCGTCTTCCCTGGAAAGCGCATGCCCGGTCACGATGGTGATGCCAAGCGCACCGTTCAAAACCTTGAGGTTGCCCGCGTCGATGTTGCGCGTCAGCTGGTCTTGGTAAAGGGTGCTGTGCCCGGATCCAAGGGCGGCCACCTCATTATTCGTCCCGCCGTCCGCGCTTCAGAGAAGCCCGGCGCGAAGTCCTAACAGGGGGAGACCATGGAACTGACGCTCCTCAACGACGCAGGTCAGGCTGCTGGCAAGGTGCAGGCCACCGATGTCGTCTTCAATCGCGATTACAACGAACCCCTTATCCATCAGGTGGTGGTGGCCTATCAGGCCAACGCTCGCATTGGCTCTCGGGCCCAAAAAGATCGTAGCGAAGTCAACAAGTCCACTCGCAAGCCCTGGAGGCAAAAGGGCACGGGACGAGCCCGTGCGGGACGCGCATCGAGTCCCCTGTGGCGTGGAGGCGGAAAGGTGTTCCCGAATTCTCCCGACGAGAACTTTAGCCACAAGCTCAACAAGAAGATGTACCGCGCTGGTGTGCGATCCATTCTGTCGCAACTCGCGCGGGAGGGTCGCCTGGCCATCGTCGAGAAATTCGAGATCGAGGCCCCGAAGACCAAGCTGGTTGCAGACAAGCTCCGTCAGATGGGAATGGAGTCTGTCTTGCTTATCACTGACAACCTTGATGAGTCTCTTTACTTGGCCTCCCGCAATCTGCAGAGCATTGCGGTCCTCGAGCCCGAGGCAGCCGACCCCGTCTCTTTGGTTTATTTTGACAAGGTGCTCATGACGCGTGCAGCACTCGCCCGATTTGAGGAGATGCTGTCATGAATCAAGAGCGTCTCTTGAAGGTATTGCTCTCGCCGATCGTGTCTGAGAAGAGCACGCAGGTGGGGGAGCAGAACAACCAGGTGGCCTTCCGAGTGGCTCCCGACGCAACCAAGCCCGAGATCAAGGCGGCTGTTGAGCTGTTGTTCAAAGTGCGTGTCAACGATGTCCAGGTGCTCAACGCGAAGGGCAAGGCAAAGCGATACGGCCGCACGTCTGGCCGCCGTCGCGATGTGCGCAAGGCCTATGTCTGTCTGGCAGAGGGTCAAGAGATCAGCTTTGGTGGGGAGGCCGTCTAAAAATGCCGATCGTTAAACTGAAACCCACCTCAGCCGGTCAACGGGCTGTTGTCAAGGTCGTTCATCCGCACCTCTACAAGGGGCGTCCAGTTGAGGCCCTGACTGAGTCCCAGTCGAAGACTGCCGGGCGTAACAACCTGGGGCGAATTACCACCCGTCATCGGGGGGGCGGTCACAAGCAGCACTACCGAATCATCGACTTTCGTCGCCTCAAAGATGGCATTCCTGCGAAGGTCGAGCGTATCGAATACGACCCGAATCGTAGCGCCCACATTGCGCTGCTCTGTTACGCAGATGGCGAGCGTCGCTACATCGTTGCGCCCAAGGGTGTGGAGGTGGGCGCCGAACTCATGAGCGGCGCAGAGGCCCCCATCCGCTCGGGCAACACGCTGCCCATTCGAAACATTCCGGTGGGTTCAACCATTCACTGTATCGAGATGATCCCCGGCAAGGGCGCGCAGCTTGCGCGATCGGCTGGAACCAGCGCCCAGCTGCTTGCCCGCGAGGGGACGTACGCCCAGATTCGTCTTCGCTCCGGAGAAATTCGCCGCGTTCATATTGAATGCCGCGCAACCCTCGGAGAGGTGAGTAATGGTGAGCACAACCTGCGCCAGTTTGGTAAGGCTGGTGCCGTTCGCTGGCGCGGTGTACGCCCAACGGTGCGCGGTGTCGCCATGAACCCCATCGACCACCCACATGGTGGTGGTGAGGGCAAGACTGGCGAGGCTCGCGAGCCTGTGAGCCCATGGGGAACTCCCACCAAGGGCTACAAGACGCGTCGGAACAAGCGCACTAACTCCATGATCGTCACCAGCCGTCACAAGCGCAAGTAAGGGCGAGAGGAACCTCATCACATGGCACGTTCAGCAAAAAAAGGCCCCTTTGTCGACGACCACCTCATTAAGAAGGTGGAAGTTGCCTCAGAGACGAAAGACAAGCGCCCCATTAAGACGTGGTCGCGCCGCTCGACCATCCTCCCTGAATTTGTGGGGCTGACAATTGCGGTTCATAACGGCCGTCAGCATGTGCCGGTGTTCGTCACCGACAACATGGTCGGTCACAAGCTCGGGGAGTTTGCCCTGACCCGAACCTTCAAGGGGCATGCGGCCGATAAAAAGGCCAAGAAGTAATCACGCCAAGACAGGACGCACACATGGAAACTTCAGCAAAGCTTCGGGGGGTTCGACTCTCTGCTCAAAAGGGGCGGCTGGTGGCCGACCTGATCCGGGGCAAGCCCGTGGAGCAGGCGCTCAACACATTGACGTTTACGCCCAAAAAGGCCGCGGTCATTGTGAAGAAGGTTCTCGAGTCGGCCATTGCCAACGCAGAACACAACGACGGCGCCGACATCGACGAACTGAAAGTGAAGACGATTACTGTCGAGCGCGGGACCAAGCTTCGTCGTTTCTCGGCTCGCGCCAAGGGTCGTGGCGTGCGCATTGAGAAGCCCACCTGCCATATCAGCATCACCGTCGGAAACTAAGGACGACACTCATGGGCCAGAAAATTCATCCCACCGGCTTTCGCCTCGCGGTCTCCAGAAACTGGGCATCTCGCTGGTTCGCAAACCCTCGCGACTTCGGCAAGATGCTCAACGAGGACATGCAGGTTCGCGACTTCCTCAAGCGCAAGCTCAAGAATGCCGCAGTTGGCCGCGTGCTCATCGAGCGTCCCGCCAAGAACGCCAAGATCACTATTTTCAGCGCCCGCCCCGGTGTTGTGATTGGGAAGAAGGGCGAGGACATTGAGGCCCTGAAGACGCAACTCTCTTCCATGATGGGCGTGCCTGTCCACGTGAATATCGAAGAGATTCGCAAGCCCGAGGTCGATGCCCAGCTCATCGCAGAGAGCATCACCCAGCAGCTTGAAAAGCGAATCATGTTCCGCCGTGCTATGAAGCGCGCGATGCAAAACGCCATGCGACTCGGTGCTCAGGGCGTCAAGATCATGAGCTCGGGCCGATTGAATGGCGCCGAGATTGCGCGGACCGAGTGGTACCGCGAGGGCCGCGTGCCCCTCCACACTCTGCGGGCCGATATTGATTACGGCTTTGCTGAAGCCAGCACCACCTACGGAATCATCGGCGTGAAAGTATGGGTCTACAAGGGCGACACGCTCGGCCGTGGGGATGCGCCCATCGCTGCCGAGCCAGCACCTGCCGTCGAGCCCCGCGAGGAGAAGAAGCCGCGCCGCGCCCCCGTCAAGAAGGCCAAGGCCGATGGAGAGGCGCCTGCGCCCGCCGCGGCTGAGCCCTCTGAGGCCAAGCCCGTAGTTAAACGCGTTCGCAAGGTCACCGCAGCTGCGGCAGCCAGCGACAAGCCCGCTTCCTAAAGAGGGGACCTCCCATGCTTCAACCCGCCCGTCGCAAGTACAGAAAAGAACAGAAGGGTCGAAATGTCGGCCTTGCCACCCGTGGCGCCAACGTCTCCTTCGGCGAGTTTGGCCTGAAGGCCACCACGCGAGGTCGTCTTACATCTCGCCAGATTGAGGCGGCACGTCGCGCCATGACCCGTCACATCAAGCGAGGCGGCCGCATCTGGATTCGAATCTTTCCTGACAAGCCCATCTCGCAGAAGCCCGCTGAGGTTCGCATGGGCAATGGAAAAGGCAATCCTGAGTACTACGTTGCGGAAATCCAGCCCGGTAAGGTGCTGTATGAGATGGACGGCGTGGATGAGACCTTGGCTCGAGAGGCCTTCCGCCTCGCAGCAGCGAAGCTGCCGCTCGCAACCACCTTTGTCATTCGCCAAGTGGGCCGTTGAACCTGGACGCCAGACCATGAAAACCACCGAACTCCGCACCAAGACTGATGATGAGCTCAAGACCGAGCTCGAGTCGTTGCTTCGCGCTCACTTCAACCTGCGCATGCAACATGGCACGCAGCAACTCACCAACACGTCCCAGCTGGGCCATGTGAAGCGCGACATCGCGCGGGTGAAGACTCTCATTCGCGAAAGGAAATCCGCATGAGTCAGACGGCCTCCCTAACCCGCACCCTTGTTGGGCGTGTGGTGAGCGACAAGATGCAAAAGACGGTGACAGTGCTTGTCGAGCGACGCATCCAGCACCCCGTCTACGGAAAGCAGATCGCGAAGTCCAAGAAGTACCACGCCCACGTTGAGCAGGAGGACATCGGGCTGGGAGACACGGTAGAAATTGCAGAAACCCGACCCATCTCCAAGACGAAATCCTGGAAGGTCACCAAGCTGGTCCAAAAGGCGATTTTGGTCTGAGCGCCCACTGAAAGGCTTGACACGAGATGCTTTAGGCCCGAAACTCTCGGGCTCTTTGTAGTTGGTCAGGAATTTTTTCGAGCAGTCGTTTTCCCTTTACGGGACCCAATACTGCCCGCCCGAAGTCCGAAGGCGTAAGAGGGGTTGGCAAGTTGGGGAGCAGGTCTCCACTGTGACGTTTTGTTTTGAGGAATCAGGAACATGATTCAGATGCAATCGCGTCTGGACGTGGCCGACAACACCGGCGCGCGTTCAGTGATGTGTATTAAGGTCCTCGGCGGCTCCAAGCGGCGCTATGCCGGCATTGGAGACATCATCAAGGTGTCCATCAAGGATGCGGCACCGCGAGGGCGCGTCAAGAAGGGCGAGGTCTACAACGCGGTTGTGGTGCGAACGGCCAAAGGCGTTCGGCGCCCCGATGGCTCACTGATCAAGTTCGATGGCAATGCAGCGGTGTTGCTCAACGCCAAGCTTGAGCCGATTGGCACGCGCATCTTCGGACCCGTGACGCGTGAGCTTCGCAGTGAGAAGTTTATGAAGATCGTGTCCTTGGCTCCCGAGGTTATTTGAGAAGGCCCGACGAGAGATGAACAAAATTCGAAAAGGCGATGAAGTCGTCGTGATTACAGGCCGTGACAAGGGCAAGCGTGGGGTGGTGCTCGCTCGGGTGGACGAGCAGCATCTGCTGGTAGAGGGCATCAATCTGGTCAAGAAACATCAGAAGCCCAACCCCATGAAGGGTGAGCAGGGCGGGATCGTCGACAAGGCGATGCCCATCGACCAGTCCAATGTAGCGCTCTACAACCCCGCCACCCAGAAGGCCGATCGTGTGGCCATTCAGATTCAGGAAGACGGAAAAAAGATTCGGGTGTTTAAGTCGTCCAAAGCACCCGTCCCGTCGACAGTCGCCTAAGGAAGCCGAACCATGTCACGCATGCAAGAAATTTACCGTGAGAAGGTCTCTCCAGAGCTGATGGCCAAGTTTGGCTACAAGACCAAGATGGAGGTCCCCCGCCTCACGAAGATCACCCTCAACATGGGTATCGGCGAGGCCGTCGCCGACAAAAAAGTCATTGAGGCCGCTGTGGCTGACCTCACCAAAATTGCCGGCCAGAAGCCGGTGGTCACGAAGGCTAGAAAGGCCATTGCTGGGTTCAAGATCCGTGAGGGCTATCCCATCGGTTGCATGGTCACCCTGCGTGGCGCTCGCATGTATGAATTCCTCGACCGGTTTGTCACCATTGCGCTGCCGCGCGTTCGGGACTTCCGTGGAATCTCTGGCAAGTCATTTGATGGCCGCGGCAACTACAACATCGGCATCAAAGAGCAGATCATCTTCCCCGAGATTGAGTACGACAAAGTGGACGCTGTTCGCGGCTTGAACATCAGCGTGACCACGTCCGCGAAGAGCGACGAGGAGGCAAAGGCCTTGCTCGCAGGCTTCAAATTCCCTTTCAAGACCTGACCGGCCCAAGGACACACCATGGCAAAACTCTCTCTTATCAATCGCGAGAAGAAGCGCGAGATGCTCGTGAAGAAGTACGCGGCAAAACGCGCTGCGCTCCAGGCCGTCATTGATGACCAGGCCCGCTCGGAAGAAGAACGTTATGAGGCTCGACTTGCCCTTCAGAAACTTCCTCGGAACTCCAGTCCCGTGCGCCTTCGCAACCGTTGCCAGATCACGGGCCGGCCGCGAGGAACCTACCGCATGTTTGGTCTGGCTCGATCCAAGATCCGTGAGGCGGCGTTTCGCGGCGAGATCCCTGGTCTCACCAAAGCCTCCTGGTAAAAGAATTCATTAAAGGGCCTCAGTTATGAGCATGAATGATCCCATCTCCGACATGTTCACCCGCATCCGCAACGCGCAGCGGGTCGAGAAGCGGTCGGTGCAGATGCCGTCTTCCAAGATGAAGGTGGCCATTGCCAACCTCCTCAAGGATGAGGGCTATATCGATAGCTTTCAGGTCAAGCAGGAGGGCCCAAAGGCCGACCTCGAAATCAGCCTCAAATACCACTCGGGACGACCCGTCATCGAGCGCATTGAGCGCGTGTCGACACCAGGGCTTCGGGTCTACAGAAATCGCGACGGATTGCCCTCGGTCATGAACGGGCTCGGCGTCGCCATCGTGTCCACTTCGCGTGGCCTGATGACCGATCGCAAAGCGCGAGCCTCGGGCATCGGGGGCGAAGTCATTGGCATCGTTGCGTAAGGAGTTGCCTCATGTCTCGTATTGCTAAATATCCCGTCAAGCTACCCAGTGGTGTTGAGGCCACTCTGGCCGCCCACGCCATCACCGTGAAGGGCCCTCTGGGCACTCTCTCGCAGTCCCTTGATGGCCATGTAAAAGTTGATCTTGCCGACGGCGCCCTTCACTTCGCCGTGGCCAATGAGTCCCGCGAGGCAAAGGCCATGAGCGGAACCCTTAGAGCGCTTGTTGCGAACATGGTCCATGGCGTCTCGAAGGGCTTTGAGAAGAAACTCAGCCTGGTTGGTGTGGGCTACAAGGCAGCTGCCCAGGGCAAGGTGCTGAACCTCTCCTTGGGCTTTTCGCATCCAGTCGACTATGCGCTGCCCGAGGGCATCAAGGCGGAGACGCCGTCACCCACCGAGATTGTCATCAAGGGAATCGACCGCCAGCGTGTGGGACAGGTGGCTGCGGAGGTCCGGGCCTTTCGTCCTCCAGAGCCCTACAAGGGCAAGGGTGTTCGATATGTCGATGAAGTGGTCATCATCAAAGAGACCAAGAAAAAGTAAAGACAAAGCCCGCCCGCTTACTGACACGACCCGAGGACAAGAATCAGCATGGACAAGACCCAATCCAGACTCCGCAGAGCCGCTCAGACTCGCTCCAAGATTCGCGAACTGCGCGTGCATCGCCTTTCGGTTCATCGAACCAATCTGCATATCTACGCAACGATCTCCGATAGTCAGGGGGATCGTGTGTTGGTCTGTGCGTCCACGGTTGAGGCAGAGGTGCGCGCTGCACTCGCGGGCCAGACGGGCAAGGGCGGAAACATCGCCGCAGCCGCACTCGTTGGCAAACGGGTGGCGGAAAAGGCAAAGGCGGCTGGAATTACCTCGGTGGCCTTCGACCGGTCTGGATTTCGTTACCACGGCCGGGTGAAGGCCCTGGCTGATGCCGCCCGTGAAGGCGGCCTGCAGTTCTAAAAGATAAGAGGAATCACCATGGCAAAAATGCAAGCACGAGTGAATACCGAAGACCGCGATGACGGTCTGCGCGAGAAGATGATTGCCGTTAATCGCGTGAGCAAAACCGTCAAGGGCGGACGCATTCTTGGCTTTGCGGCGCTCACCGTGGTGGGAGATGGCGATGGCAGCATTGGCATTGGCAAGGGCAAGTCGCGCGAGGTTCCGGTCGCGGTCCAGAAGGCCATGGATGAGGCTCGTCGCAAGATGGTTCGGGTGCCCCTGAAGGGTGGCACCTTCCATCACACCGTTACCGGTAAGCACGGTGCGTCCACCGTGCTCATTTCGCCCGCCCAGAAGGGAACGGGCATCATCGCCGGCGGCCCGATGCGCGCCATCTTCGAGGTGATGGGCGTGACCGATGTGGTTGCCAAGAGCATTGGCTCGACCAATCCCTACAACATGGTTCGCGCGACCATCAATGGCCTCAAGCTGATGCAGACCCCCTCTGAGGTGGCCAACAAGCGCGGCCTCTCGATCGAACAGATCCTGAACTAAGGCCCCGTTTATGGAAAAGAAAACCATCACAGTGAAGCTTGTCCGCAGCCCCATCGGAACACGGAGTGACCACCGTGCAACCGTCCTCGGACTCGGCCTCAAAAAGATCCACCAGACCCGCACCCTTGAAGACACGCCCGCCGTTCGGGGAATGATCACCAAGGTGCAGTACCTCGTGCAGATTGTTTAAAACATCTCCCAAAGGCTCGCAATGAACGACGAAACTGAATCCATGCGTTTGAATACGCTGGCTCCCGCAGAGGGTGCCAAACACGCCAAGAGGCGCGTGGGCCGTGGCATTGGCTCGGGTCTCGGAAAAACTGCAGGCCGTGGTCATAAAGGCCAAAAATCTCGCTCAGGCGGATTCCACAAAGTGGGGTTCGAGGGCGGCCAGATGCCGATGCATCGTCGTCTGCCCAAGCGGGGCTTCACGGCCCCTTTCGGGAAATACACCGAGGAGGTTCGCCTCTCCGATCTGCAACGCCTGCCCATCGACGAGATCGACATTCTCGCGCTCAAACAGGCCGGCGTGGTGACCGATCTGGCCCGCCAGGCCAAGGTCATTCTGTCGGGCACGCTCAGCCGGAAGGTCACGGTTCGAGGACTCGGTGTGACTGCGGGCGCCAAGGCGGCGATTGAGGCTGCGGGCGGACAAGTCATTCTGGCTGAGCCCGTCGAAAAGGTTCGCAAGCTTCCCCCGAAGGCCCGTAACGTGAAAGCCGCCTAAGTCTCCCCTGCGATGCTGCCCAAGACCGATAAATTCGCCGACCTTCGAAAGCGCCTTATTTTTCTGGTGCTGGCGCTGGTCGTCTATCGACTGGGCGCTCACATTCCTGTGCCCGGCATCGATCCGCTTCAGCTCGCCAAGCTCTTCGATACCCAGTCAGGCGGCATCCTCGGACTCTTCAATATGTTCTCTGGCGGGGCGCTCTCGCGCTTCACCGTTTTCGCGTTGGGCATCATGCCTTACATCTCGGCCTCCATCATCATGCAGCTGGCCACGATTATCTCGCCCACGCTCGAAGCCCTCAAAAAAGAAGGGGAGGCGGGGCGCCACAAGATCACTCAGTACACCCGCTACGGCACGGTGGTGCTCGCCATCTTCCAGGCGATTGGTATCTCGGTTGCCCTCGAGGCTCAGCCCGGCCTCGTGGTGGATCCCGGACTTCTCTTTCGTTTCACGACCGTGGTGTCGCTGGTCACCGGAACCATGTTTCTCATGTGGCTGGGGGAGCAGATCACGGAGCGTGGTCTGGGCAACGGTATCTCCATCATTATTTTTGCGGGCATTGTGGCGGGCCTTCCGAACTCCCTGGGCAGCCTTTTTGAACTGGTTCGGACCGGGTCGATGAGCGCCATTGCCCTGCTCTTTATTGTGAGTCTGGTCGTGCTAGTGACCGCCTTTGTCTGCTTTGTCGAGCGCGGTCAGCGCAGAATTCTTGTGAACTACGCTAAGCGTCAGGTGGGCAACAAGATTTTTCAGGGCCAGTCTTCCCACCTGCCCCTCAAAATCAACATGGCCGGTGTCATTCCACCCATTTTCGCGTCGAGCATCATCCTCTTTCCGGCCACGCTGAGCTCTTGGTTTGGGTCGAATCCTGAGGGCGGCACGCGCTGGCTCTCCGACCTCGCGGCCTCGCTCTCCCCGGGCCAGCCGCTCTACATCGGCCTCTATGCCTCCGCCATTATTTTCTTCTGTTTCTTCTACACCGCCCTGGTCTTCAATAGTAAGGAGACGGCTGACAACCTCAAAAAGAGTGGCGCCCTCGTTCCGGGCATCCGCCCCGGTGATCAGACGGCCCGCTTTATTGACAAGATTCTTATGCGTCTCACCCTGGTGGGGGCCCTCTACATCACGCTGGTTTGTCTGCTCCCCGAGTTTCTCGTTCTCAAGTACAGCGTCCCCTTTTACTTTGGTGGCACGTCCTTGCTCATCATCGTCGTGGTGACGATGGATTTCATGGCCCAGGTGCAGTCGTATGTGATGTCTCAGCAGTACGAGAGCCTCCTCAAGAAGACAAGCTTTAAGGGAGGGTTTGGGCGTTAATGGCGAAAGACGATGCCATTCAAATGCAGGGTGAGATTGTGGAGAACCTTCCCAACGCCACCTTCCGAGTGAAGTTGGAAAACGGTCATGTGGTTCTTGGACATATCTCGGGAAAGATGCGGATGCACTACATCCGGATTCTTCCGGGAGACAAGGTCACCGTAGAGCTCACGCCCTACGACCTGTCTAGAGCCCGAATTGTTTTTAGAGCGAAGTAGAAGAAGAACCAGAGGAATCGAATATGAAAGTGCTTGCATCCGTCCGTCGTATCTGCCGTAACTGCAAGATCATCAAGCGCCATCGCGTGGTGCGCGTGATCTGCACCGACCCACGTCACAAGCAGCGTCAAGGTTAACGAAGGAGCATTGGTATGGCCCGTATCGCCGGAATCAACATTCCCAGCCACCAGCACACCGAGATTGGCCTCACCGCCATCTTTGGTGTTGGACGTCCGCGCGCGCGCAAGATTTGCGAAGCGGCGGGCGTGCCTGCAACCAAGAAGGTTAAGGACCTAACCGATGACGAGCTCGACCGTCTTCGGACGGAGGTGGGCAAGTTCACCACGGAGGGCGACCTGCGGCGCGAAGTGTCTATGTCGATCAAGCGCCTCATGGACCTGGGCTGCTACCGCGGCATGCGTCATCGCAAAGGCCTGCCCGTGCGCGGCCAGAGAACCCGTACCAATGCGCGTACCCGCAAGGGCCCTCGCAAAGGCAGCATCACCCTCAAGAAATAAGCACCAGAGGACACCACCATGGCTAAGGCCGGACAGACCGCTCAACGCACTCGAAAAAAGGTTCGCAAGAATGTGACCGACGCAGTCGCACACATTCATGCCTCCTTTAACAACACCATCATCACCATCACCGACCGAGCCGGTAACACGCTCTCTTGGGCGACCTCCGGAGGCGCTGGCTTCAAGGGCAGCCGAAAGAGCACGCCATTTGCGGCGCAGGTTGCCGCCGAGGCGGCGGGTCGCGTTGCGCTCGAGTGCGGCGTGAAGAATGTTGAGGTGCGCATCAAGGGCCCTGGCCCTGGTCGCGAGTCGACTGTGCGTGCTCTGAACGCACTCGGAATGCGTGTCACCCAGATCTCGGACGTGACGCCAGTGCCCCATAACGGGTGCCGGCCACCCAAGCGTCGCCGTATTTAAGGAAAGGAAGACATCGTGGCAAGGTATGTCGGACCCCGTTGTAAGCTCTCGCGACGCGAGGGCACAGACCTCGGACTCAAGAGCGCTCGGCGCTCTCTGGACTCCAAGTGCAAACAAGACAGCAAGCCCGGTCAGCACGGCCGTACATCGGGTGCGCGCACCTCGGACTATGGCAAGCAGCTGCGCGAGAAGCAGAAGGTCAAGCGTATTTACGGCATGCTTGAGCGCCAGTTCCGCCGCTACTTTGCCCAGGCCTCACGTCGAAAGGGCAACACCGGTGAGAGCCTGCTTTCTCTTCTCGAGTCTCGTCTCGACAACGTTGTCTATCGCATGGGATTCGGTTCGACCCGCTCAGAGGCTCGGCAGCTTGTCAGTCACAAGTCGGTCTTGGTGAATGGCCGCGTCTGCAATGTGCCCTCGGCCCAGGTTCGCCCGAACGATGTGATCACCATTGCCGAGAGGGCTCGCAGCCAGGCGCGCATCATCGCCTCGCTCGAGCTCGCAGAGCAGAATGGACTGCCTGCCTGGGTGTCGGTGGACCCCAAGAAAATGGAAGGTGTGTTTAAGCAGACCCCCGATCGATCAGACCTCTCCTCGGACATCAACGAGAGCCTCATCGTCGAGCTCTATTCACGCTAACCGCCCCCCTGCCCGATCTGTAAGGATTTTTATGCTGAATGCATTTCTGAAGCCCCGCATTGTCGAAGTCGAGTCCGTCAGCGAGAACACCGCTCGCGTCATGATGGAGCCCTTTGAGCGCGGGTTTGGTCATACCCTTGGTAACGCGCTGCGCCGTGTTCTGCTCTCCTCGATGGAGGGCTACGCCCCCACTGAAGTGCAGATTGCTGGCGTGGTGCACGAGTACTCCACGATTGAAGGCGTGCAGGAAGATGTCGTTGATGTGCTGCTCAACCTCAAGGGCGTGATCTTTCGCCTTGAGGGCCGCGCAGACGTGCTCCTCTCTTTGCGCAAGCAGGGCCCGGGCCTTGTGACGGCAGCCGACTTCGACCTCCCGCACGATGTCACCATCCTCAACCCCGACCATGTCATTGCCACGCTGTCAGATGAGGTGCGTTTGGAGCTCCAGGCTCGCGTTGAAAAGGGCCGTGGCTACGTGCCGGGCACCCTGCGTCATTTCGGGGAAGAGACCGCCCGCTCAATTGGCCGCATCGTTTTGGATGCATCCTTCTCGCCCGTTCGCCGTGTTAGCTACTCTGTGGAGAGCGCACGTGTAGAGCAGCGAACCGACCTTGATCGACTCGTTCTTGAGGTGGAGACCTCTGGGGTGATTGAGCCCGAGGACGCGGTTCGGCAGGCTGCCCGAATCCTGGTGGAGCAGCTCTCGGTCTTTGCAGCGCTCGAGGGCGGAGAGACTGCAACCGACCTGGGCCGCGCGGTTCAGGTGGACCCCATGTTGATGCGTCCGGTCGATGACCTTGAGCTCACCGTGCGGTCTGCGAACTGCCTGAAGGCCGAGAGCATCTACTACATTGGCGACCTCATTCAGCGCACCGAGAATGAGCTCCTCAAGACACCCAATCTGGGTCGCAAGTCACTCAACGAAATCAAAGAAGTCCTGGCTGCAAGAGGCCTCACCTTGGGCATGAAGCTCGAGAGCTGGCCCCCCGCAGGCATGGACCGATAAGCCCTCATAAGGAGATCTGTCATGCGACACCGCCATGGCCTCAGAAAACTTAATCGCACCTCCAGCCACCGTACGGCGATGTTCCGCAACCTCGCCAATGCGTTGCTCAGGCACGAGGCGATTCGCACGACCCTGCCCAAGGCCAAGGAGCTGCGCAAGGTGGTCGAGCCCCTTATTACGATCAGCAAGTCACCCAGCCTCGCCAACCGTCGACTCGCCTTCAATCGCCTGCGTGACCGTGAGATGGTGGTGAAACTTTTTGACGAGATCGGTCCGCGATATGCGGCCCGCCCGGGTGGCTACTGCAGAATCTTGAAGTGGGGGTTCCGTCAGGGAGACAACGCTCCGATGGCCTTGATGGAATTGGTGGATCGGCCTGAGACCACGGACGTGGTGGAGGCAGAGGCTTAAAAAAAGAGGCCGGGTGCCCATGATACGGGGGTGCCTCCCCGAACCGTCGGTTCAGGTGGGCGAGGTCAGCGGAGTTTCGGGTTCATCCAACGAGGGACGATCGCGCCCACCCCGCAATTTCCAAGCCCGCGTCTAAGACATTGGTCGGAAAACAAACCCCCGCATCACAGACGCCACAAGCTTAGGCCGCCGATCGATCCTGCGCAAGCCACTTTGCCACGTCAAGGGCCGAATACGTGAGGATGCCGTCTGCGCCGGCTCGCTTAAAGCACATCAAGCTCTCAAGGACGGCCGCCTCCTCATCCAACCAACCATTTGATGCGGCGGCCTTGACCATCGCGTACTCACCGCTCACCTGGTAGGCGAAGGTGGGCATCCCAAACGCCTCTTTAACCCGCCAGACGACGTCGAGGTAGGGGAGTCCGGGCTTCACCATAACCATATCTGCACCCTCCTCAATATCGAGCGCGACTTCTCTGAGGGCCTCGTTCGAATTGGCGGGGTCCATCTGATACGTCTTCTTGTCGGCTCTCCCGAGGTTGGCTGCCGAGCCCACCGCATCCCTGAAGGGACCATAAAAACAAGAGGCATACTTCGCCGCGTAGGCCATGATGCGGGTACCGCTGAGGCTGGCCTCCTCAAGCGCCTCTCGGATGCTTCCGATTCGTCCATCCATCATGTCTGAGGGGGCCACAATGTCCACCCCGGCCTCGGCCTGCATGAGGGCCTGACGCACCAACACGGCAGTCGTGGCGTCGTTTACGATGCGTCCTTCGCGGTCAAGTAGGCCGTCTTGACCGTGGCTCGTGTATGGATCGAGGGCGACATCCGTCATGATCCCAAGGCCCGGACATTCGGCCTTGAGGGCGCGGACGACCGTCGGTATAAGCCCATCCGGGTTAAAGGACTCAGCCCCATCCAGTGTCTTTTTTGCCGGGTCAATGACGGGGAAGAGGGCGAGCACGGGCACGCCCAGACCCAGGGCCTCTCGCGCGAGCGGCAAGAGGCCATCGAGGCTGAGCCGAAAGACTCCGGGCATCGATGACACGGGTTGCCGAACGCCGGAGCCCTCGGTTACGAATACAGGATAGATGAGGTCATTTACAGAGAGTGTGTGTTCACAAACAAGTCTTCTCGACCAGGCGTCGGCACGGTTGCGTCGCATCCGTGACCAGGGGAAGGCTGAGAGAGGCGTCATCACTTTTCCTTCGCTAGGAGGGGCGTTGTTCCGTCGAGAGTATCCCCCGCTTCGCCTGGTCCGGGAAGGTCGAGCCAGTCGGAGATTCGCTCGAGCACGGGCTCGCGCCCCGTTTTCTTGAGACCAGAGAACAGGGAGAGGCTGACCGCGGGCCCCCATTCGCCCCCAGCGACCAGGACTTGGGCATGGGCCTTCTGGACCGCCTTGGTTTGCTCCTGACGCGTGAGCTTGTCGGATTTCGTGAGGAGAATGTGAACAGGGCGCTCCCGGAGGCCGAACCATTCAAGCATCTGTTGATCGAGCTCGCCGAGGGCGTGGCGGATGTCGGTCACCAAAATGAGGCCCACCAGACTTGAGCGTTTCGAGAGGTACCGGCTCAACTGCTCGCCCCATTGTCGGCGCGTGGCCAGATCGACCTGCGCGTACCCATAGCCCGGGAGGTCTACGAGGCGCCCCACCTCTTGCTCACGCCAGATCAGGCTGAAGAGGTTAATGAGGCGTGTTCGTCCCGGTGTCTTGCTGGCAAAGGCTAGTCTGCGTCGGTTGCAGAGCACATTGAGGGCGGTGGATTTCCCCGCGTTGGAGCGTCCGGCAATTGCGATTTCCGGCACGGTGGGCGGGGGCAGATCAGAGAGCTTCGCGCCGCTCTGCAAGAACTCAACCTGCGCAATCCAGCGATCAAGATCGGGTGGCTGGGCTGGAGGGGGGGAGGCGCTGGAGGGCGGCTCTGAAGAAGCCATGGGAGTGGGTCAGGGATATGGAGTAAGGATGAACTAAACTAGCGAAGTCGCCTTAGATGACCTTCTGCCCAGCCACGGAGACCCCTCGGATGAAGTCTGACATGAATTCGCGCCAACGCATCTCTTGCTTGTTCGCTGTGATGCTCCTCGCATCGTCCTCGACGGCGCTTGCCTCGGCGGCCGCCACCCCCTCTTCATCGGCTCCCAAGGCAGACCCCACCAAAGGAGCAGCCGTTGCTGGTCAGGTCTGCGCGGCTTGTCATGCGGCGGACGGCAACAGTGCCATTCCCGCCAATCCAATCCTCGCCGGTCAGCATGCAGCCTATATCTCTAAGCAGCTGCACAACTTCAAGGTGAAGCCGGGGGCCAAGGCCGAACGGGAAAACGCCATCATGGCTGGTTTTGCCGGCGCGCTCTCGGAAGACGATATTCGTAACTTGGCAGCCTTCTATTCCACGCAGTCGCCCAAAGGGTCTTACGCGCAGAACAAGGAATTGGCCTTGGTTGGACAGTCCATTTATAGGGCTGGCATTCCCAGCCGAGGCGTACCGGCCTGCGTTGGTTGTCACTCCCCATCGGGTGCGGGCATCCCTGCTCAGTACCCACGCCTCTCGGGCCAGCATTCGGAGTACACCAAGACCCAGCTCACGAACTTCCGCTCAGGGCAGCGGGCCAATAGTGCTCAGATGATGAAGATCTCTGCCCAGCTGAAGGACTCGGAGATCGAGGCGCTTGCAGAGTACATCGCAGGACTCCGCTAAGTCCGCCAGCTCGCCGGGGCCCCAAGCCCTTGGCCCATCCATCCGGGGGCTTGAGCTTCAATCGGGCCCGCGTGCCCTCACCGAACTCGTGGAGCTGCTCAGCTCCATGCGTTTTGCAATCTCCGCGCTTGCGGTTGTCTGTGTGGCCAGCGCCATCGGCACCATTGTTCAGCAGAATGCGCCCCCGATTAACTATGTGAATCAATTCGGGGCTTTCTGGTCCGAGGTGTTCACCCTGTTCGGCCTTTTCCGGGTCTACAACGCACCATGGTTCCTCTTGGTGATGATGTTGATGCTCACGTCCACGAGCCTCTGCCTCCTTCGGAATGCGCCTCGAATGGTCAAGGAGGCGCGTGCCTGGAGGGAGCATGTGCGAGATTCGGCCTTTCCTGCTTTCAGACACCGATCGCAGTCCGAGGTTCAATCTCCGAAGGAGGTACAGGAGCGGATCGATGCAGCTGCCGACTGGATGTCCTCGAGGGGTTATCGCCTTCGCCGCTTTGAGTCCTCAGACGCGCGGCCCGTATTGGTGGCGAAGAAGGGGTCGAGTAATCGTCTCGGTTACATCGCTGCCCACCTGGCCATTGTGGTCATCTCGGTAGGAGGACTCCTCGACAGTGAACTGCCGACGCGTCTTGCAATGTGGTGGTGGGACAAGGCCCCCATCGCGTTGGAGTCGGTGGATGGGTCCGCGATTCCATCGCGGGCAAGGCTCCCTGAGACCACCCCGACGTATCGAGCCAACCTGCTGCTTCCGGAGGGACAGCGCTCTGATCTCGCGGTGGTCAGTCAGCCCAAGGGCGCGCTTTTGCTCGACCTCCCCTTTGATTTAGAGCTAAAGACTTTCCGTGTCGAGTACTACGCCACGGGCATGCCCAAGCTCTTTGCGAGCGATGTTCGGTTAACCGACAAGCAGACAGGGCAGGTGAAGGAGGCGACCATTGAGGTCAATAAGCCCCTTATTCACCGAGGGATCGCCATCTACCAGTCGAGTTTCGATGACGGGGGATCGCGACTGAAATTGCTGGTCCAGCCCCTTCGGGGAGGAGTCGGTCGAGCCCTGCCCCTAGAGATGACGGTGGGATCATCTCTGCCCCTCAAGAACGCGAGTCAGACTCTCACGCTCGAACTCACACAGTTCAAGCCGATAAACGTCGAAAACATGGGTCCTGGCCGAGATGTTCAGGCTGGCTTCCAGGCCCATGTAGCGAGTGTCTTTTCACCCGCGGTGAACAACGATAAGACCAAGACGCTCAGTAATGTCGGCCCCGCGATTCACTACAAACTGAGGGACTCAGCGGGCCAGGCTAAGGAATTTCACAGCTACATGCAGCCCGTGAAGGTTGAAGAGGCTAGCGTTTTTCTCATAGGTGTTCGCAACTCCCCCGACGAGTCCTTTCAGTACCTTCGCATTCCAGCGGATGAGCATGGGTCGATGCAGGAGTTCTTGCGCATTCGCTCGGCTATCGACGACCCCGAGATGCGTCGTCGAGCCGCCTTAATCTTTGCTCAAAAGTCTGCCCCCCAGAGTCTGCAGCCGGCCTTGAGCGCGAGTGCTCAGCGCGCGCTGGAGGCTCTTTCAGAAGGGGGGTTGACCGCGCTGGCTGGCGTGCTTGAGCGCACGGTCCCCGAGGACCAGCGTGAGCGGGCAGCGGACGTGGTGGTTCGAATGCTGACTGCTAGTTTCTGGGAGGCATGGCAACTCGCCAGACAGCGAGACGGACTGCCTCGAGTGGCAGATGTCCCCGCAAATCAGGAGTTTGCTCAGCGTGCGCTCAATGCGTTCAGCGACTCACGTTTGTTCAGCGCCCCATTTATCGTGACACTGACCGACTACGACGAGGTAAAAGCCTCTGTTTTTCAGGTTACTCGCTCGCCCGGCCAGCCCATCGTTTACCTTGGATGTCTGCTTTTGGTTGTAGGCATTTTTGCCATGCTTTACATAAGGGAGAGTCGCGTCTGGATTTGGACGAGGCCAACACAACAGGGGGTTTCACTTCTTTTGGCTGCCTCGAGCCCGCGTGAGTCGATGGATTTTGATCGTGAGTTTTCGGAGTTGAGTGGGGTGCTGCAGGCGCAGCAGAAGGGTTTGGCATGAGTTCAATTTCATCAGGGGGGCAGCCCGTTCAGCTCGGATCCCTTGCGACACTTGACCATCGTGAGCCGTGGAGTCTGCGGGACCTTGGTTTCGCAGCGGTGCTCCTCGCGGCCGCTGCTGGAATCACGGCGCGGTTCGGCAGCCTCATGGATGTTTACGGCCTTGCGATCTTTTTCCTTTGCGTCCCAGCGCTCGTCTATCTCGGACGCCTCTGGCCGGCACTTCGTTTGTTTACCCTCGGGTGCGCCTTGCTTGCCGCCTCAGCCATCGGCCTTTATGGCGGGCAGATTGCTCAGGGTGAGGCTAGTTTTTGGCTTCGCTACCTTCTCGCTTCGCAATCCGCCATTCTCTGGATGAGCGCGCTTTTTGCGTTTGCATGCATCAGTTACTGGGTCGGTCTTCTCGCGAGCGGGCCGACCGCCCTCTGGATGGGGAGCGTGCTGACCTGGTCTGCATGCGTGATGGGGTTCGTCGGACTTCTCGTGCGTTGGCATGAGTCTTTCCTCATTTCTCCCGATGTGGGCCATATTCCCGTGAGCAATCTATACGAGGTCTTCGTCCTCTTTTGCTTGATCACTGCCCTTTTCTATTTGTTCTATGAGCGACGTTACGGGACGAGGGCGCTCGGGGGTTTCGTGCTCTTGGTGATCGTTGCAGCCGTTGGATTTTTGGTCTGGTACTCGGGTGCCCGATCGGCGCACGAGATCGCCCCTCTGGTGCCGGCTTTGCAGTCTTGGTGGATGAAGATTCATGTGCCAGCCAATTTTGTGGGCTACGGAACCTTCTCCATCGCCGCCATGGTGGCCTTCGCCTATCTCGTGAAGACGTCTGCGCAGAGCCGTTCATGGCGCTCCCTCGTCCCACTTTTTGTGCTGGGCGTGCTCCTCTGCGCAGAGCCGCTTGTCTTTCGCCGCTCAGGTCTACCCAGCTACTGGGCAATTTATTTCGGCTGCTCCGTCGTCTTGGTGGGCGGCATTCTTGCCGTGCGATCGCGAATCGCCGCAGCGTTGCCCTCGCTGGAGGTGCTCGATGATGTGATGTACCGCGCGATTGCGGTGGGCTTTGCTTTTTTCACCGTGGCGACCATTCTGGGTGCGCTCTGGGCTGCTGAGGCCTGGGGAACTTATTGGCAGTGGGACCCCAAAGAGACTTGGGCTCTCATCGTCTGGCTTAACTATGCGGCCTGGCTGCACCTTCGCCTGATGAAGGGGCTGCGAGGGCAGTTCGCAGCGTACTGGGCACTGGTGGGGCTGCTGATCACGGGCTTTGCTTTCTTGGGTGTGAACATGTTTCTATCGGGCCTTCACTCCTATGGTCAGCTCTGAGATCACCCCCGAGAGGGTCTTCCTTCAGCGTCGCTCACTGTTGGCGCGCGGCTCCTCCGTCGCGATCGCCTCGGCCTCCACAGCGCTCCTCGCCTCGCCGGACCGGGCCCAAGCCAATCAAAAGTCGCGAGGCCTTGCAGATCCTCAGCCTTTGTCTGCTAGGCCGGGCGGCCCGCCGCTTGTTGATAAGCCCACGGCATGGGAAGACGTCACGGGTTATAACAATTTCTATGAGTTCGGAACCGACAAGGCCGACCCACAGCGAGTGGCTCCGTCTCGGCTGCGGGTGTCTCCATGGACGCTTCGTGTGGACGGTCTTGTCGCCAAGCCCCTGACGCTGGATCTCGACGATCTTCGGGGGCTCGCACCGCTTGAGGAGCGCGTCTATCGGATGAGATGTGTCGAGGGATGGTCGATGGTTATCCCCTGGGTGGGATACCCCCTCACTGCGCTCATGAGGCGAGTGGACCCACTGGGGTCGGCAAAGTTTGTGGAGTTCACGTCGCTTGCTGATGCATCCATGATGCCGGGCCTCAGTTCCCGCGTTCTTGAGTGGCCCTATCGAGAGGGCCTACGAATGGACGAGGCGGCACATCCCTTGACCCTGTTGTCGCTGGGCCTCTATGGAAAGACGCTCACGGCTCAGAATGGCGCACCTGTGCGTCTCGTGGTGCCCTGGAAGTACGGGTTCAAAAGTGCGAAGTCGCTTGTTCGCATCCGCTTTGTGGATCGGCAGCCCGCCACGAGTTGGAATCTTGCGGCGCCACAGGAGTATGGCTTCTTCTCAAACGTCAATCCGGCTGTCCCCCATCGTCGATGGTCTCAGGCGACCGAGCGTCGGATTGGCGAGGATGGACTCTTTAGCCCCCGTCGACCGACTCTCCCCTTCAATGGTTACGCGGAGGAGGTCGCAAGCCTTTACCGAGGCATGGACCTCAAGACCTTCTTCTAGGCCATGCAGGTCACCTTCAAGCCGGTGCTGTGGATCTGGCTTGCGGGGCCATTTTTTGAGCTGGGTGTGAGAGCCCTCTTTCAACAACTCGGCCCAAACCCGCAGGAAGCTCTGCTCAGGGGGCTCGGTCAGCAGACCCTCGTGCTCTTGCTGTTGGTGGTGGCCATGCCGTTTTTAGCGCGATGGCTCGTGCCTTCCATTCTGGTTTTTCGCCGAATGGTGGGCCTCTTTGCATTTTTTTACGCGAGCATTCATCTCCTCGCGTTCTGGGTCTTCGAGCATGGACTCGTGCTGAGTGACCTCTTGCATGACGCTCTCACACGACCTTTCGTGGCCGTGGGGCTCGGGTCTCTCGCACTTCTCGCGCCGCTGGCCCTCACCTCTAATCGATTCAGCATGCGCAGACTCGGACCGCGCTGGAAGCTTCTGCACCGGCTGATCTGGCCAGCCCTGGGCTTCGGCATCCTGCACTACGCTCTGCACAAATCGGGCAAAAACGATTTCGATGGCCCTCTGCTGGCCGCAGCTGTACTCTTGGTGGTCGTGCTTACTCGTCCGAATCGAGCAGGCGCTCGCACCGGATAAGGTCTTCAAACTGCTCTCGCGACCGAATGAGGGCAACGCGCCCATCCTCCCGAACCATGACCTCTGCGAGTCTGGGGCGGGAGTTGTATTGAGAGGCCATGGAAGAGCCGTACGCCCCTGCAGAGGCCAGCACCAGGAGATCGTCCTCGCAGAGCGCAAGAGATCGGCCGCGTGCGAGCCAGTCACCGCTCTCGCATACAGGGCCCACGATGTCCCACATCTCTGGGGAGATGTTGGTGCGCGGTCGAACGGGTAATACCTCGTGCCAGGCCTCGTAGAGAGCGGGTCGCATCAGGTCATTCATGGCCGCGTCGACCACCGCAAACCCTTTGCTTCCATCGACACCGGGTTTGAGTGTCTCCACTCGGCTGAGGAGAACGCCTGCGGAGCCGACGATGGCTCGACCAAACTCAAAGGTGAGAGAAGGCATAGGACGCCCCTGGGCAAGGGCCCATGCCCTGACCCGAGAGATGAGGGATTGAAGCAGCATCTGCGGAGAGGGGGGGCGTTCGTCGTGATAACAGATTCCAAGACCACCGCCGAGATCGAGGTGGTGAATGGAATGGCCGTCGGCTTCGAGCTGATCCACCAAAACAAGCAGTCGCTCGAGCGCCTCCTCAAAGGGCTCGAGCGTCGTGATCTGCGAGCCAATATGGCAATCCACTCCGTGGATATCGAGAGCGTCTAGTGACGCTGCGAGTCGATAGAACTCGCGAGCCTGAGAGATATCAAGACCGAACTTGTTCTCCTTTAGGCCTGTCGAGATGTAGGGATGTGTCTGAGGGTTGATGTCGGGATTCACACGCAGAGAGATTCGTTGTCGACACCCTTGTTCAACAGCGAGGGAGGAAAGGCGGCGCAACTCCGAGACACTCTCGACATTGATGCAGCCCACACCTGTCCGCATCGCCCTGCTCAGCTCCTCCCTGGTTTTTCCAACGCCGGAGAACACAATCTGTTTGGGGTCTGCCCCAGCCCTCAGAACGCGCTCAAGCTCACCCCCGGAGACGATGTCAAAGCCCGCACCGAGCTGGGCCAGACGCTGGAGAATGGCGAGGTTTGGATTGGCCTTGACCGCGAAGCAGATCTGCACGGCCTCGCCGACAGCAGCGTGCGCGAAGGCCTGAAAGGACTCTCGGATGGCTCTCTCAGAGTAGACATAAAGGGGTGTGCCGTAGCTGCTGGCCAGGGCCGTGAGTGAGACGCCCTCACAAGAGAGCTCGCCCTGCTTCCAGCTATAGGACGAGGGGAGAATGCCCTCTGATGGGGTCATTTGGGAGGCGGGTCAGCGGGCGTCCCCTGGGCTGGCGGGGCGGGAAACTGAGGAACGGGCATATAGAGCCCCCCTTTCTGTCCGCAGCCTGTGAGCCCCAGGAAAAAGACGCCGCCGAGGGCGCACAATAGAAGCCGTGCTTTCATGGTGTGAGTATGACTGAAACCGACTACCTCCAAAAAATCGAAGAAGCGTTTTCCTGGGTCGAGGATCTGGTCGAATCTTGGAACGAGACCCATGACTGGGTCTTGGAGTGCCATCGTCAGGGTTCGGTGCTCGAGACTGAGTTTGAGGATGGCCAAAAGATCATCACCAATGCGCAGGCCCCCACCCAGCAGCTCTGGCTGGCATCCATCTCAGGGGCCCATCACTTTGTCTTGGAGAACCAAGAGGGGCGATCGGTCTGGCTTGACACCCGTGGGCAGGGCCGCTTTGAAGACATTTTTCTTGCCCATGCCCAGCACATCCTGGGTCAGTCGCCCTCGGCCTAGTTTGTAGGCTGAAAGCTGGGGCCCTGGTTGGGGCCGACATCGAGGCTCCTGACCCCAACATCTGGCGCATTCTCCGGGGTGTAGAGCTCATCCTGAACCCGAATGAGACCCGCTGGCGCAGCCACACCCGCCTGGGGCAGTTTCTTAAGCGCCTCCGACATGAATGACATCCAGATGGGAAGTGCAAGACCTCCTCCTGTCTCTCTCTCGCCCAGCGATCGCGGCTGATCAAACCCCACCCACGTCAGCGCGACCAGGTCAGGGTGATAGCCTGCAAACCACGCATCTTGCGCATCGTTGGTGGTCCCTGTTTTCCCCGCGAGGTCGTTGCGTCCAAGGCTCTTGGCCTTGCTCGCGGTGCCGCTCTGGACGACTGACTGAAGCAGGCTGTGCATGAGATAAGCGTAGCGAGCATCCATGACGCGGGGTGCATCCCCCTTTGCGCGAGCCGGTTCTGTGCGGCTAATGACCTTTCCGCTCTCATCGACGATACGGTCAATGAAGTAAGGCGTGACGCGATACCCGCCATTGGCAAAGACCGCGTAGCCCGTCGCCATCTGGATAGGGGTGACGCCACCTGCACCGAGCGCCAGCGTGAGGTAGGCGGGATTGCGCGCGGCCTCAAAGCCAAATCGAGTCAGATAGCTCTGTGCATACTTCGGCCCAATTGCATTGAGGAGTCGAATGGACACCATGTTTTTGGACTTTGAGAGTGCAGTCCTCAGCGTCATGGGCCCTTCATACTTGCCGTCGTAGTTTTTGGGGTCCCACCGCGTGCTGCCGGTCTGGGCGGCATCGAAACTCACTGGCGCATCGTTGATGATGGTCGAGGCCGAGTAGCCCCTCTCCAGTGCGGCCGCATACACAAAGGGTTTGATCGTGGAGCCAGGCTGTCGGTAGGCCTGCGTCACGTGATTGAACTTCTTTTGCGTGTAGTCGAATCCCCCGACCAGGGCGCGGATCGCTCCTGTATCGGACTGCATCGCCACCAGTGCGCCCTGAACCTCAGGCATCTGGGTCAGTTCAAGCTGACCGTCTGGCATGGGACTCACGCGGACCACCGAGCCCCTTCGAATCTTGAGGCTGGAGGGCGCCATAGCAGAGAGCCCTTTTTTTGCGAACTCCAGCCCGTGACCCTCGATGGTGAGGGTCTTGCCTTGGTTGCGCATCACTGTGACGGACTCGGGCTTGACCTCGGTGACGACTGCGGTAAACAGGTCGTCGCTGTCGAGATGCTCATTGAGGGCGTCTGCTACGACGTCTTCAAGCTCGTCTGCCCGCGAAGGTAGGCTGATGAAGGCCTCGGGCCCCCGCCAGCCCTGTTTGCGATCGTAGGCAATCAGGCCGGCGCGCATCGCCCGATAGGCGGCTCGCTGCTCATCCGCACGAATGGTCGCGTAGACCGTGAGGCCTCTGCTGTAGGCCTCCTCTTGAAATTGGCTGTAGACCTGCTGACGAACCATCTCCGCAAGGTACTGTGCATCCACACTGAAGTCGCTGCTTCGACCCACCACCTTGATCTGCTCGCGCATGGCCGCGATGAACTGGTTGTTCGAAATCATCTCGAGCTTTCTCATCCGCCCAAGGATGTATTCCTGGCGGGTCTTGGCCCTGCGCGGGTTGGCGACAGGATTAAAGCTCGAGGGCGCCTTGGGCAGTCCAGCAAGCATCGCTGCTTCCGCAATGGTGAGCTTCGAGAGGGGCTTACCAAAATAGATTTGCGAGGCGCTTGCGAAGCCGTAAGCGCGTCGGCCAAGGTAGATCTGATTCACGTAGAGCTCGAGGATTTGATCCTTCGTGAGTTGTTTTTCCATCTCGAGGGCCAACAGCACCTCATAGATCTTTCTCGTAAAAGTCTTCTCCGGAGAGAGGTAGAAGTTTCTTGCGACCTGCATCGTGATGGTGCTTGCGCCTTGCGCCTTTCGGGCCGCAACAAGGTTGGTGGCAACCGACCGGGCAATGCCCGCCAGATCAATTCCTGGGTGCTCGTAAAAACGATCGTCTTCGGCCGCCAGAATCGCGTCGACCAGCGCCTTGGGCATCTGGTTGAGTCGGACCACACTGCGCCTCTCCTCGCCGAATTCTCCGATGAGCACGCCATCGGCCGTCATGATTCGAAGGGGAATTTTGGGCTTGTAGTCTGACAGCGTGGTGATCTGGGGGAGCTTTGGGCGGGCGAGCGACACCACCAAAAGCGTGAGCCCGGCCAGGCCGAAGAGGGCCAGGCAGCTGAGGACGAGGAGCTTCACCAGAAGGCGCATCTGCGCAGTGTATCGCCTGCTAGACTGACTCGGATGAGAGGCCTGGACACGCAAAACATCGTCCTGATCGGGCTCATGGGTGCTGGGAAGAGCACGGTGGGCCGAAAACTCGCGCAGCGGATTGGGTGGCCGCTGGTGGATACCGACCAAGAGATCGTTGCTCGATGTGGTGCCGATGTCTCGACGATCTTCGATATGGAGGGCGAGGATGGCTTTCGCAGGCGGGAGGCTCGGGTCATCGAGGAGGTCATGTCCCGAGGGCACCAGGTGGTGACCACGGGAGGGGGAGCACCCTTATTGAACTCGAATCGTGATGCGCTCTCCAAGGGCTTTGTAATTTACCTTTATGCCGAGCCCGCTCAGCTCTGGCAGCGCCTTCGAAACGATCAGAGTCGACCGATTTTGGCGCGGTCCACTGATATGCGAGCAACCATTGAGGAGCTGTATCGCGTGCGAGATCCCATTTATCGAGCGATGGCGCAGGCTATCGTGGCATCGGCCCGAGGGTCACTCACGCAGGTCGTGCAAGAGATTGAGGGGCGGCTCGTTCAGGAGGGCATCGTTGAAGACGCTTAATGTTGAACTGGGCTCTCGAAGCTATCCCATTCACATCGGCGAGGGACTCCTCACCGAGCCAACAATCTGGGACGAGGTGGTTCGTAACCGTCAGGTCATTGTTGTGACCAATGATCGGGTGGGACCCCTTTACGGCCCTCAGGTCGAGGCAGCGCTTCGCCGATCTGCACGTGAGGTGCTCATGGTGGAACTCCCGGATGGCGAGGCCTACAAGGACCAGGCGAGTCTCATGAAGATTTTCGATGCCATGTTGGAGTCCCATCTCGAGCGCAGTGCAATCGTTGTTGCGCTTGGCGGAGGCGTGGTGGGCGATGTGGCTGGATTTGCGGCGGCGTGCTACCAAAGGGGTGTCGCATTGATTCAGGTTCCGACGACTCTGCTCTCGCAGGTGGACTCCTCGGTGGGTGGCAAGACTGCCGTCAATCATCCCTTGGGAAAAAACATGATTGGTGCGTTTCACCAGCCCAAGGCAGTGGTCATTGACATGGGGGTCCTGGGAACACTGCCTAATCGCGAGCTGTCTGCCGGCCTTGCCGAAGTAATCAAGTACGGATGCATCCTCGATGCAACGTTTTTCGCGTGGCTGGAGGCGTCGATGCCCAGACTGCTCCGTCGAGAGCCGGATGCACTGGCCCACGCCATCGAGCACTCCTGCGTGCTGAAAGCTCGCATCGTTGCGAGAGATGAACGTGAGTCCAGCGGACTTCGGGCGCTTCTTAATTTTGGCCACACATTTGGACATGCGATTGAGGCGGGTCTAGGCTTTGGGACCTGGCTTCACGGCGAGGCTGTCGGATGTGGCATGGTCATGGCGGCCTGCCTTTCACATGAGTTGGGCCAACTCTCCCTGGATGACGTCAGACGAATCGAGCAACTTGTCAAGCAAGCCGGCCTGCCCGTCAGAGGACCGGACTGGGATGCTCAGACCTACCTGGGTTGGATGGCCCATGACAAGAAGGCTGATTCAGGGCAGATTCGCTACATCGTTCTTCGTGGTCTGGGGCAGGCGGAGCAGCGAGGGGTCGATGACGCGGCGGTTCGCCACGCCTTGGCCATGTCCCTTAAGGGGTTTGATTGACCCAGCCCTCGGCTCAGGGTGGCCCCTTTCGGGCGGCGGCGGCCTCACGCTCTGCGCTTTCTCGCGGCCGACAGTTTGCCGAGCCCGCGCCTTTGGGTCGTTCAGAATTCCAGCGTGATCGTGACCGGATTGTTCACTCGACAGCCTTTCGAAAGCTGCTCTATAAAACGCAGGTCTTTGTTAACCACGAGGGCGATCTCTTTCGGACGCGGCTCACGCATAGTCTGGAGGTCGCCCAGATCGCCCGATCGGCTGCTCGCAGACTTGGCCTTGATGAGGAACTCACCGAGGCCATCTGCCTGGCTCACGACCTCGGGCACACCCCTTTTGGCCACGCGGGGCAGCACGCATTGAACGCCTGCTTGCGTCGCGTGCGCCCAGACGGCCCCGGCTTTGAGCACAATCTTCAGAGTCTGCGTGTGGTTGATGTGCTTGAGCGTCGCTATGCCCAGTTTGACGGGCTGAACCTCTGTTTTGAGACTCGGGAGGGGATTCTGAAGCACTGCTCGGCGAGGGCCGCCGCTGCTTTGGGGCCGGTGGCTCAGCGTTTTGTGACGGGTGGCTCGCCCTCGCTTGAGGCGCAGCTCGCCAACATCGCAGATGAGGTCGCCTACAACCATCATGACTTCGATGATGGCCTTCGATCGGGACTCATTGCTTTGGAGGATGCGTTGACGGTGCCCCTTTTTGCCAGGCACCACGATTCCGTATTGAGGCGATATCCAGACATTCCTCACGATCGCATCGTCCCCGAAATGATCCGAGCCATGATCAACGAGCAGATTGATGATCTTGTCGAAGCCACGCAGGCGCGAATGGCCTGGCACCATGTCACACACCCGGACGAGGTGCGCCAAAGCCCCACCCTTGTGGGCTTCTCGCCTGAACTGGCCGCAGAGATTTCTGAGGTGAAACGCTTCTTATTTGGCCGGCTCTATCGACACCCTCGAGTGACTGCGGTCACCGACATTGCAGAGACGGTTCTGAAAGATCTTTTTGATTGGCACCTCTCCAGAGCGCATGGTGCCTCCGAGGAGGAGGCATTGGGGCATGTTGCAGACGAATTGGCGGGCATGACAGACCGCCAGGCCGCCCAGATGCATCACAGACTCTTCCCGGGGAAAGTCTACTGGCCGAGCGCGGCGGCGTTCTAAGCGGATGGCGCGTCGAGCGAGGGCGGTGTCTGCGGGGCGGTGTTATCTGGTGATGCAGAGGGGCCATCATGATCAACCCTTCTGTCTTGATTCCGAAGATCGAGATGACTATTTGGCCAGTGTCATGGCAGCGGCGCTGGGTCAGGGGCTCTGGGTGCATGCCTGGGCGGTGTTGGATCGAGTGGCCTATCTCTTGGTTACTCCCCAGCGCGCGAGTTCTCTTTCAGCAGTCATGCAACAGCTGGGTCGTCGATATGCTCGGCACTTCAACAGCCGATGGGGGCGCCGAGGCAGCCCCTGGGACGGCCGCTATCGGAGTTGTTGGGTCAATGCAGAGACCCTGGGCCTCGTCGTGAGCGTCTGGATGGACCATCAGATCTGTGCCATGGGCCTCGCGGCCGATCCATCCGACTGGCGTTGGGGCTCGGCCTGCATCTTGGCTGGAGCAGGTCAGGCTCCAGCGACCTGGCCTTTCCAGCCCTTGCCGGCTTACTGGTCATGCGGCAACACGCCTTTTGAGCGTGAGGCAGCCTATCGAGGATTGTTGTGCGAGGGTGTTCGACAGGAGGACTCCGCGATGGTGGCGTCAGCGCTTTCTCGCGGCAGTCCGATCCTCACACCCGCCGATTGGTTCGGCCTGGGTGATGATGAAAAGGCCTTTTGGGAAACGCGCCCGAGGGGCCGGCCGAGGCGGTCAAGTCAGGCATAAATTCCTCTACAAATTTCAGATGTGTTTTTGAACGTGAGAAGGGAGCAATCGTGAATTTGCATAGACCAAGCCATCGAGAGCTTGAGGCGCTAGAGGCTCTTCGCGCTCATCGGCGCGCCCACCGTGAGGGGCTGCCCACGCGAATCACTCAGCATGTCGAGCAGCCCGAGGGCGTGCTCACAGTCGGTCAAAAGATATCCGATGCCGTGGCCAAGACCGTGGGGTCGTGGAAGTTCATCATCTTCCAGAGCGTTTGCATCACGGGCTGGATTGCTTACAACACGACAACCAGTGGCAGCGCCTGGGACCCCTACCCCTTTATTCTTCTTAATCTGATGCTGTCATTCCAGGCGGCCTACACGGCCCCCGTCATCATGATGAGCCAGAACCGACTGTCCGAAATCGATAGACAGCAGGCGAACAACGACTATGAGGTCAACATCAAGGCGGAGCTCGAGATTGAACTGCTACACGAAAAGATCGACATGATGAAAGAGAAGGAGCTGTTCGCCCTGGCCAAGGCGGTGGAGTCGCTCAGTCAAAGACTGGATGCTCAACGGAAGATCTAGGCGGTTCCCTACGTGCAAGCCTTAATCTGTCCCCATTTTTAAAGTCTCGTTTTTAAGCTTCTCAAATAATTTACTCTGACCCTATTTAAAAACCAGTCTCATAGCCTTTTTTGAGGCGATCAGAGACCCTCAGTTGGATCATTACGGGCATACTACGGGTCCCTGATTTCTGCTCGGAGCCTGCCCCATGCAGCCCTCATCGCCCCTGCTGTACGACCCCTCTTACGAACACGATTCCTGCGGCGTTGGCTTTGTGGCGCACATACGGGGCAAGAAATCACACGAGATCGTTCAGCAGGGACTGCTCATCCTGAAGAACCTTGACCATCGTGGCGCTGTGGGTGCAGACCCCCTGATGGGCGATGGAGCGGGACTGTTGATGCAGATTCCAGACGCTCTATTTCGCGAGGAGTTGGCCAAGCAGGGCGTTCACCTCCCGCCTGAAGGGGAGTACGGGGTCGGCATGGTGTTTCTGCCGAAGGAGCATGCATCCCGTCTGGCCTGCGAGAGAGCCTTGGAACGTGCGGTGCAGGCCGAGGGTCAGATGGTTCTCGGCTGGCGAGACGTGCCCACTGACGCGACCATGCCCATGTCGCCAACGGTTCGCGCGAAAGAGCCGGTCATGCGTCAGATCTTCATCGGTCGGGGGTCGGACGTGATCGTGCAGGACGCCCTTGAGCGCAAGCTCTATGTCATTCGAAAGACGGCATCAAGCGCCATCCAAAACCTTCGACTCAAGCACGGCAAAGAGTATTACGTTCCCTCGATGTCCAGCCGGACCATCGTCTACAAAGGCCTGCTCCTGGCCGACCAGGTTGGTGTGTACTACAAGGACCTCTCCGATCCTCGCTGCGTGTCCGCGCTGGCCTTGGTGCATCAGCGCTTCTCGACCAACACCTTCCCGGAGTGGCCTCTTGCGCATCCCTACCGAATGGTGGCGCACAACGGCGAGATCAATACCGTCAAGGGCAATTACAACTGGATGCGGGCCCGAGAGGGCGTGATGTCCTCACCGGTGCTCGGCGCAGACCTCCAGAAGCTGTACCCGATCAGTTTTGCAGACCAGTCTGATACGGCCACGTTTGACAACTGTCTGGAGCTGCTCGTGGCTGCTGGCTACCCCCTCTCGCACGCCGTCATGATGATGATTCCCGAGCCGTGGGAGCAGCACACCTCCATGGATGAAGAGCGTCGCGCGTTCTATGAATATCACGCAGCGATGATGGAGCCCTGGGACGGCCCCGCTTCAATCGTGTTTACTGACGGCCGGCAGATCGGTGCCACCCTCGATCGAAATGGGTTGCGACCGGCGCGCTACTGCATCACCGACGACGACCTGGTGGTGATGGGGTCGGAGGCCGGCGTGCTGCCCATACCCGAGAGCAAGATCGTCCAGAAGTGGCGGCTTCAGCCGGGGAAGATGTTCTTGATCGACCTCGAGCAGGGTCGGATGATTCACGACGAGGATCTCAAGGGCGCCCTCTCAAAGGCCAGGCCCTACAAGCAGTGGATTGAGAACGTCCGAGTGGACCTCAATAGCCTCGACCCTCAGGCGCCGACAGAGCCTCAATCCTGCGGTATTGCACTTCTTGATCGTCAGCAGGCATTCGGCTACAGCCAGGAAGATCTCAAGTTTCTGATGGCCCCCATGGCTCAGTCGGGAGAAGAGGCCGTGGGCTCCATGGGTAACGACTCTCCGCTGGCCGTCCTCTCGGACAAGAACAAGTCGCTCTACAGCTACTTCAAACAGCTCTTTGCGCAGGTCACAAACCCGCCGATCGATCCGATTCGTGAAGCGATCGTCATGTCGCTGAACTCCTTTATTGGTCCGAAACCAAATCTGCTGGACATCAACCAGGTCAACCCCTCGTTGCGCCTAGAGGTGAAGCAGCCCATTCTCGATTTCTCGGATATGCGGCGGCTCGTTGACATTGAGCGCCACACGCGCGGAAAGTTTCGCAGTCAGGTTATCGACATCACCTACCCGATTGAGTGGGGTCATGAGGGTGTTGAAGCGCGCTTGGCCACGCTATGCGCAGAGGCCGCCGATGCCATTCGGTCTGGCGCCAACATTCTGGTGATTAGCGATCGCGGCATCTCCGCCTCGCGGGTTGCCATCCCCGCTCTCCTTGCGCTTTCGGCGGTCCATCAGCACCTCGTGCGCTCTGGGCTGAGAACCCTGGCCGGGCTGGTGGTCGAGACCGGCTCTGCCCGGGAGGTCCACCATTTTGCAGTGCTTGCGGGCTATGGCGCGGAAGCCATTCACCCCTATCTCGCGATGGAGACCATCGTCTCGATGCACGCGGAACTCAGCGGAGACCTCAGTGCAGAGAAGGCTGTGGCGAACTATGTGAAGGCCATTGGGAAGGGGCTCTCCAAGATCATGTCCAAGATGGGCATTTCGACCTATATGTCCTACTGTGGCGCCCAAATTTTTGAGGCCATCGGCATCAATAGAGACACCATTCAGCAGTACTTCACGAACACCCCAAGCAGCATCGAGGGGATCGGTGTGTTCGAGCTCGCGGAGGAGGCCATTCGCCTGCACCAGGCTGCCTTTGGTTCAGACCAGGTGCTTGCCCATGCCCTTGACGCCGGTGGCGAATATGCGTGGAGGGTAAGGGGCGAGGCACACATGTGGTCGCCCGATTCGATCGCCAAGCTCCAACATGCCGCAAGGTCCAATAGCTACGGCACCTATAAGGAGTATGCGCAACTCATCAATGATCAGAGTCGTCGACACATGACACTCAGGGGGCTCTTCGAGTTCAAAGTCGACCCATCAAAGGCAATTCCGATCGACGAGGTGGAGCCCGCAAGCGAAATCGTGAAAAGATTCGCGACTGGGGCGATGTCCTTAGGCTCCATCTCGACCGAGGCGCACACCACGCTGGCGGTTGCGATGAATCGCATCGGCGGAAAATCCAACACCGGCGAAGGCGGAGAGGACCGAGAGCGCTATCGGGCGGAATTGCGCGGTGAGAGCATCACGCAGGGAATGAGACTTTCGGACGTCATCGGTCCTGAACAGGTCGAGTCAGACCTCGACCTCCAGGAGGGTGACAGTCTCCGTTCACGAATCAAGCAGGTGGCCTCCGGTCGTTTCGGAGTGACAACGGAGTACCTCGTCTCGGCCGATCAGGTTCAGATCAAAATGGCTCAGGGCGCAAAGCCCGGGGAGGGTGGTCAGCTGCCCGGAGGCAAGGTCTCGGATTACATCGGACGACTGCGTCACTCGGTGCCTGGCGTGGGACTCATCTCCCCGCCGCCGCACCACGATATCTACTCCATCGAGGACCTTGCTCAGCTCATTCACGACCTGAAAAACGTTGCGCCGCATGCTGATGTCTCGGTCAAGCTCGTGTCCGAGGTGGGGGTGGGCACCGTCGCTGCCGGTGTGAGCAAAGCCAAGGCTGATCACATCGTGATTGCGGGTCACGACGGCGGAACGGGCGCGTCCCCCCTGTCATCGATCAAGCATGCGGGGTCGCCGTGGGAAATCGGATTGGCGGAGACCCAACAGACTCTCGTGATCAACGGCCTTCGGGCTCGTGTCCGTGTGCAGGCCGATGGGCAGATGAAGACAGGTCGTGACGTTGTCATCGCAGCGCTGCTCGGAGCGGACGAGATGGGGTTTGCAACGGCCCCGCTGGTGGTCGAAGGCTGCATCATGATGCGCAAATGTCACCTCAACACCTGCCCGGTTGGCGTGGCGACCCAAGACCCCGTTCTTCGCAAGAAGTTTCAGGGCAAGCCCGAACACGTCGTGAATTTCTTCTTCTTCGTTGCAGAGGAGGCTCGGGCCATCATGGCCCAGCTGGGCATTCGGCGATTCGAAGAGTTGGTGGGCCGTGCCGACCTTCTCGACACCCGGCCCGGCATCGTCCACTGGAAGGCGCGTGGACTCGATTTCTCCCGACTCTTTGCTGTGCCGATGCTGCAGGACGAGTCTCTCCGTCGGCACTCGGCCCAACAAGATCACGGCCTGGGACAGGCGCTTGATGTTCGTCTGATTGGTCGGTGCGCGGCCGCCTTCGAAAAGGCAGAGCAAGTTCGGTTCATGGAGGAGGCGAGGAACGTCAATCGGTCCGTCGGTGCGATGCTCTCTGGCGCCCTCATCCGTCAACGCCCAGATGGTCTGGCGGACGACACCATTCGAATTCAGTTCGAGGGTACTGGAGGTCAGTCCTTTGGTGCGTTTCTAGCCCGAGGAATCACGCTCTCGTTGCAGGGTGATGCGAACGACTACACGGGCAAGGGCTTGTCGGGTGGCCGTGTGGTGGTGAGACCGTCCATTGAGTTTCGCGGGGTGTCTCACGAGAACATCATTGTTGGCAACACCGTCCTCTACGGGGCCACCTCGGGTGAGGCGTTTTTCTGTGGTGTGGCGGGCGAGCGGTTTGCGGTTCGACTCTCTGGTGCCTCCGCGGTGGTCGAGGGAACAGGCGACCACGGGTGCGAGTACATGACAGGCGGAACGGTGGTTGTTCTGGGCCGCACCGGACGCAATTTTGCAGCCGGGATGTCGGGAGGCGTGGCGTATGTCTACGACGAAGACGGCTCATTTGCTCGTCGATGCAATACCGCAATGGTCTCCTTGGAGGTTGTGCTCTCCGATTCGGACCAACAGCAATTAGGCGGACAAGAGAGCTGGCATCGTCAGACCAGCGACGAACATCAGCTGCGTCGTCTCATCGAAGATCATCATCGGTGGACTGGCAGCGCGCGTGCCCGAGAGATTCTCGACGCATGGCCGCAGGCCCGTACCCGCTTTGTGAAGGTCTTTCCCAACGAGTACAAGCGGGCGCTCGCAGAGATGGCTCAAAAGCGTCTCTCATCCGCAAAAGAGCGTTCGATGGCTGCCTGAGCCTAACCCCTTCAGATCAAGGACATACCCATGGGAAAAATCACCGGATTTATGGAGCTCAAGCGAATTGACGAGGCTTATGAGCCTCCTCAGCAGCGGGTAAAGCACTACAAAGAGTTCGTGCTCACCCTGAGCGAGTTTGACGCATCCCAGCAGGCCGCTCGATGTATGGATTGCGGCATTCCGTTTTGCAACAACGGGTGCCCCGTGAATAACATCATTCCCGACTTCAATGACCTTGTGTTCCGTCACCAATGGAAACAGGCGCTGGAGACGCTTCACTCTACGAATAACTTTCCCGAGTTCACGGGCCGCATCTGCCCAGCACCCTGCGAGGCGGCCTGCACTCTGAATTTCAACGATGACGCAGTGGGCATCAAATCCATCGAGCACGCCATCATTGATCGGGGCTGGCAGGAGGGCTGGGTCAGGCCAGAGCCCGCACTTCAGAAGTCGGGCAGGCGCGTTGCAGTCGTGGGGTCAGGTCCGGCAGGCCTTGCTGCTGCTCAACAACTCGCTCGAGTCGGTCATGAGGTCACGGTCTTTGAGAAAAACGATCGGGTGGGCGGACTCCTTCGGTACGGTATTCCTGATTTCAAGATGGAGAAGTCGCACATCGATCGTCGGGTGGCCCAGATGGAGGCCGAGGGCGTGACGTTCCGGCTTGGGGTGTTGGTGGGCGAACTACCTGCCGGTAGCCCCGTTGCAAATTGGTCCCGGGAAACGATCAGTCCCCAGACTCTGCAGGAAGAGTTTGATGCGGTGATTCTGACGGGCGGCGCAGAGCAGCCCCGAGATCTCCCGGTGCCGGGGCGTTCACTGGCCGGTATTCACTTCGCAATGGAATTCTTACCCCAGCAAAACAAGGTGAATGCGGGAGACCCACTTTCTCAACAGATTCGTGCAGAGGGTCTCAATGTGGTGGTGATTGGGGGCGGCGACACGGGGTCTGACTGCGTGGGTACCAGTAATCGCCACGGTGCGAAGAGTGTCACCCAGTTTGAGCTCATGCCGATGCCCCCAGAGCACGAAAACAAGCCCCTCGTATGGCCCTACTGGCCCCAAAAGCTGCGCACGTCGAGCAGTCACGAGGAGGGGTGTGACCGTGAGTTCGCCATCGCAACCAAGGAATTTGTGGGCGAGAAGGGCCGCGTGACAGCGGTGAAGACGGTGCATGTTTCGATGAAGGATGGCCAGCTGAAAGAAGTGCCCGGCACCGAGCAGATGTACCCAGCCGATCTGGTCCTTCTCGCGATGGGCTTCGTGTCTCCGATTGCGTCAGTGCTTGATGCATTTGGGCTTGAGAAGGACTCGCGCGGAAATGCCAAGGCCTCGACGGAGGGTGAGCGCGCCTACAGCACCAATCGAAACAAGGTGTTCGTGGCGGGCGACATGCGTCGCGGACAGTCGCTGGTGGTCTGGGCGATCCGAGAGGGTCGTCAGGCAGCGCGCGCTGTGGACGAGTTCCTGATGGGATCGAGTAGCTTGCCCAGATAGCGTCCCGTATGACTCTGGGGTGTTTGAGCGATGTCCTCAGGGGTCCCGGCTGCGACCAGCAGCCCGCCGCCTTGGCCCCCCTCGGGGCCCAGATCGATAACCCAGTCCGCTGTCTTGATGACATCGAGGCTGTGCTCGATGACCACAATGGTGTTGCCGGTGTCTCGCAGTCGGGTCAGCACCTGAAGAAGGACCGCGGTGTCGTGAAAGTGAAGTCCCGTTGTGGGTTCATCCAGCACATAAAGGGTTCGGCCAGTCTCCCGCTTGGCCAACTCGCAGGCGAGTTTGACGCGCTGGGCCTCCCCGCCGGAGAGGGTGGTCGCGCTCTGACCAAGCTTCAGATAGCCCAGGCCCACCTCGTTCAGCATGGCCAGTCGCCTGGCGACCGATGGGATGGCATCGAAGAATGCCGTTGCCTCGTGGACTGAGAGGTCGAGCACCTCCGCAATCGTTCGTCCGCGATAACGCACGTCGAGCGTCTCGCGGTTGTATCGAAGCCCCTTACAGAGATCACAGGGAACATAGACATCCGGCAAGAAATGCATCTCCACCCGAACCAGTCCGTCACCCTGGCAGGCCTCGCAGCGCCCACCCTTGACATTGAAGGAGAAGCGTCCTGAATCGTAACCACGCTCCCGCGCCATGTTCGATTCGGCAAAGAGTTCGCGGATGGTCGTAAACAGACCTGTGTAGGTGGCTGGGTTACTGCGGGGAGTGCGGCCAATCGGACTCTGATCGACGTTGATCACGCGATCAAAGGCTTCAAGGCCCTCGATGACGTCATGCTCTGCTGCGACCGAGTGGCTGCCGTTCAGCACGCGGGACGCCTCGGCCACCAGGGTTTCGTTAATGAGCGTGGATTTGCCGCTGCCCGAGACGCCGGTGACGCAGACCAACAGGCCCACGGGAATATCGACGTCGATGGACCGCAGATTATTGCCGCGTGCGCCGCGAACTCGGATGAATCGCCCCGAGGGCGCTTTTCGCTTCTCGGGCAGCGCGATAGACCGCCGGCCAGAGAGATACGCGCCGGTGAGTGAGGCATCTTGCGTCTGAATCTGTTCGGGGGTTCCCTGGGCGATGACCTCCCCGCCGCGGTGTCCGGCGCCAGGGCCCATGTCGATCACCATATCTGCGGCACGAATGGCGTCTTCATCATGTTCGACCACGATGACCGAGTTGCCGAGATCTCTCAGTCGCTCGAGCGTCAGAAGCAGACGGTGGTTGTCTCTTTGGTGAAGTCCAATGGATGGCTCGTCAAGCACGTACATCACCCCGGTGAGTCCCGCACCAATCTGACTGGCCAGCCGGATGCGTTGGGCCTCACCACCAGAAAGGCTTGATGCAGTACGACCGAGACTCAGATAAGACAGGCCGACATTCATGAGGAACTGAATACGTGAGCGAACTTCAGCGAGAAGTCGATCGCCGACGGCCTCACGCAGACCCTTGAGCTCGAGGTGCTCTAAGCGATCCAGCGCCTCTGCCAGAGGCAGCTCAACCAACTCAGGCAGAGACACGCTCGAAGCGCCGTGACCCACTCGGACGAAGCGAGCCTCTGTCCTCAGCCGGGAGCCGGAACAAGCCGCGCACGCTCGCAGTCTTCGAAATCGTCCGAGCTCCTCGCGAACCGCGCTGGAGTCGGTCTCTGACCAGCGTCGGTTGAGGTTGGGGATGACGCCCTCGAAAGGCTGCTCTCGAATGACGTCTTTGCCTCTCTCGGAAGGAAAGCGCAGGGGCAGGGGTTCGGAGCCCGACCCATAAAGAAGCAGGTTCTGTGTCTCGGGCGCAAGAGACTCAAAAGGTTCTTCAAGAGAAAAGCCAAAGTGATCTGAGAGGCTGCTGAGGACGGCCCAGGAAAAGGGGTTTCGGCGGTCCCAGCCAGCGATCGCGCCCGAGGCGAGAGATAAGTGCGGGAACTGGATGACCAGAGAGGGGTCGAAGACAGATTCCTCTCCGAGCCCATCGCAGCTGGGACAGGCGCCAGCAGGTGAGTTGAAGGAAAAGAGGCTCGGCTCGAGGGCTCCCAGTGAGTAGCCACAGTCGGGACACGAGAATCGGGTCGAGAGGGTACGACACAGGCGCGTCGCGTCTGGATTCTCGAGATGTGCGAGAGCCTGCCCTGACCCCAGCCGGGTGGCGGTCTCGAGGGACTCCGAGAGACGTTGCTGGACATCGGGTTTGAGCTTGATGCGGTCGACCACCACTTCGACGCTGTGATGCTGATGTTTCGTTAAGGGACCTAAAGCATCAAGCTCATGCTCTTGCCATTCGCCCTGACCACTGCGCACGCGAACGCGCACATAGCCCTGCGCCCGAAGCCCATCAAGGAGTTCCCGATGCTCCCCTTTCTGATGATGTAGAACGGGGGCCGTGAGCGTGAGCTTGGTCTGGGCCGGCAGGGCCAAGAGGCCATCGACAATCTGAGAGATGCTCTGCGATTCCAGTCGATTCTGAGGGTGTGAGGGGCAGTGGGCGACACCGACCCGTGCGAAGAGGAGCCTGAGGTAGTCGAGAATCTCCGTGACCGTTCCGACCGTCGAGCGCGGATTGTGGTTGCCAGTCTTCTGCTCAATTGAGATGGCGGGCGACAGCCCCTCAATCAGGTCGACATCGGGTCGCTCCATGAGTTGGAGGAACTGCCGAGCGTAAGCCGAGAGTGATTCCACATACCGACGCTGTCCCTCAGCATAAAGGGTATCAAAGGCCAGAGATGACTTTCCCGATCCCGACAGCCCAGTGATCACCACGAGCTGATTTCGGGGGATATCAAGGCTGATGTTCTTCAGGTTGTGCGTGCGCGCGCCACGCACCCGAATGAGGGCGGGTTCAGTCATTGAGGACCAGAAAAGTCAATCGACTACTATAACGAACGATGTCGTCCAAAGCCCCTGCCCTGGTCTCCTTTACCCCGCTGGAGCTTCGAGCGAGTCTCGCTTTGGCGGGGGTCTATGGCCTGCGAATGCTGGGCCTTTTTCTCATGCTCCCGGTCTTGGCCTTGGGTATTCGGGACCTGCCCGGTGGCGAGGACGCCGGCATGGCTGGTCTTGCACTGGGCATGTACGGACTCACGCAGGCCATGCTCCAGATCCCCTATGGGCTGGCCTCTGATCGATGGGGCCGACGACCCATCATCATGTTTGGTCTACTCCTCTTCGCGGGCGGGAGTCTGCTCTGCGCCTTGGCGCCCTCGGTGGAGCTGCTTGTGCTGGGACGGGCGCTTCAGGGGGGAGGGGCCGTCTCTGCCGCCGTGAGTGCCTACCTTGCAGACCTGACTCGTGACGAGGTGCGCACCCGCGCAATGGCGATCGTGGGTGCGTCGATTGGCCTCTCCTTTGCCCTGTCGCTGGTTTTGGCTCCACCGCTTTATGGAGTTGTTGGGCTCTCCGGCCTCTTTCTTCTGACGGCCGCGCTCGCGCTGGCCGCAACGTGGACGGTCTGGCGCATGCCCAATCCCGCGATCACCAGGGAGGCCCTGCTTGGCGAGCAGCGCAGCTGGATGTCGCTCCTCAGAGACAGCCAGCTCCAGAGCCTCAATCTGGGGGTCTTTGTGATGATGTCCATCCAGACTGCCATGTTTGTTGCCATTCCCATTGGGCTGGATCATCTCGGCATGGGCTTGTCGGAGCACTGGAAGGTCTATCTCCCCCTGCTGCTCCTCGCCTTTGTGGCCATGGCACCCTTTATTTTGTGGGCTGAGCGGGCCGGGAGAAACAAACCGCTCTTCATGGCCTCGATCGCTGTTCTCTTTGGCTCCATGCTGATGTTCTGGTTCATTCCGGCTGCCGAAGACCATCTCTGGTCGTGGCTGTCTGCGCTCTGGGTTTTTATGCTTGGATTCAATCTACTCGAGGCCTTGCTGCCCTCTTGGGTGTCTCGGGTGGCGCCGCCCGCCCAACGAGGACAGGCCCTTGGCATCTACAACACCAGCCAGTCTCTGGGCCTTTTTGCCGGCGGCCTGGCGGGGGGCCTGGTGGCGAAGAATTTCGGATCCGAGGCAATCTTCCTGGCGTGTGCCATAGTCATTCTCCTGTGGGCATTAGCATCTGCGAGACTCAAGGAGGTCAGCACGCGGCATGAGGCTCAGGCGGCCTAGGCCGTGCGGTCGCTGGTGAGGTTTGCCTCGTGGACCTACGGTAGGCACCCCATTGATTCGTCGTTAAAGGAAAACGCATGGCATCAGTTAACAAAGTCATCATTCTGGGCAATCTAGGCCGCGATCCCGAGGTCCGTTACTCGCCCGACGGGGGCGCGATTGCGAATGTCTCGGTGGCCACCACGTCCCGTTACAAAGACAAGGCGAGTGGCGACATGAAAGAGGACACTGAGTGGCACCGGGTGGTGTTTTTTGGTCGCCTCGCAGAGATTGCTGGGGAGTACTTGAAAAAGGGTCGGCCGGTCTATGTTGAGGGCCGTCTTCGAACACGAAAGTGGCAGGACCAGACCGGCCAGGAGAGATACACCACGGAGGTTGTAGCCGATCAGATGCAGTTGCTCGGCGGACGCGATGGCGCCTCCTCAGGTGGCTCCGGCCCCTCGGGCGAAGAGTTTGCCGCCGGTCCGGCATCCTCTGGCTCGAAAGCTTCTGGTAAGCCCGGCATTGAAGACCTGGACGACGACATTCCCTTCTAGCCGTCCTCGTTCCTCCCGACCCGCCTGCGAAACTCAGTAGAATCGGAGGCGCGACCCGACGCGCCGCTCTTGCGGCGCGTGTCGCTTTCCTTGGGGGTTTTCGTGCTTAAGCGTTATTTCATCGCGGGTCTTCTCTTCTGGATGCCCATCGGCATCACCGTCTGGGTGATCAGCACGGTCTTTAAGACGCTCGACAGCGTGTTACCGGAGGGCTTGAGCCCGCGGGCCCTGTTTGGGCTCGATATTCCTGGGTTCGGCGTCCTTGCGGTGGTTTTGCTGGTCTTCCTCACCGGGCTTCTTGCCGCCAATCTCTTGGGCCGAAACCTCGTGCGCGCCTGGGAGGGCATCCTCACGCGCATCCCGCTGGTGCGCTCAATCTATTCATCGGTCAAGCAGGTCAGTGACACGATCCTGGCGCCTAACGGGCAGGCGTTCAGACAGGCCGTTCTCGTTCAGTACCCCCGACAGGGCTCTTACACCATCGCTTTCGTGACTGGCAGCCCCAGTGCTGAGGTGGCCTCCTTGTTGTCCGAGGAGTCGGTGAGCCTTTATGTGCCCACGACGCCCAACCCGACCTCTGGCTTTTTTTTGATCGTACCCAAAACAGACGTCATCCCGCTCTCCATCGGTGTAGACGCGGCCCTGAAGTACGTGGTCTCGATGGGAACGGTCCCGCCGAGCAGTCAAGTCAGTCGATCCAACTTCTAATAGAGGCGCCTGCGGTATGCGATCTCACTACTGCGGTCAGCTATCGACCGCGAATCTCGATTCGGTCGTCTCATTGTGTGGCTGGGTGCACAGACGTCGCGATCATGGAGGCGTGATCTTTATCGACCTTCGCGATCGTGAGGGCATTGCCCAGGTGGTCTGTGATCCAGACCGCAACGAGGTCTTCCATACGGCAGAGTCGCTTCGCAACGAGTTCTGCGTGCGTCTGACTGGACGGGTGCGTCGTCGGCCGGAAGGAACTGTGAACCCGGCGCTGGCCAGTGGAGAGGTCGAGGTTCTGTGCGAATCACTCGAGGTTCTCAACGCGTCGGTCACGCCCCCTTTTCAGCTGGACGAGGAGCACCTCTCCGAGACCACTCGATTGACCCATCGAGTGATGGATCTTCGGCGGCCCGCCATGCAGAGAAACCTTTTGTTGCGCTACCGAGTGGCGATGTCCGTTCGGCGTTTTCTCGATGCTCACAATTTTGTTGACATTGAGACCCCGATGCTCACCAAGTCAACTCCCGAGGGTGCGCGCGATTACCTCGTTCCCTCGCGTGTTCACCCAGGGGAGTTCTTTGCACTCCCGCAGTCGCCCCAACTTTTCAAGCAACTCCTTATGGTGTCAGGCTTCGACCGCTACTACCAGATCACCAAATGTTTTCGTGATGAGGATCTGCGGGCAGATCGCCAGCCCGAGTTCACGCAGATCGATTGCGAGACCTCCTTCATGGGCGAGCAAGAAATACGTGATCTGTTTGAGGACATGATTCGCGAGACCTTTCGAGGGGCGATCGGGGTGGAGCTGGGTCGGCCGTTTCCGGTCATGAGCTATGCCGATGCTATGCGCCTCTATGGGTCGGACAAGCCCGACCTTCGGGTGAAACTGACCCTGACAGATGTCACAGACATCATGAAGAACGTGGACTTCAAGGTCTTCTCCGAGCCTGCCAATACTCCCAAGGGCCTTGTCATGGCCCTTCGAGTTCCAGGCGGCGCGGAGTTGAGCCGAGGAGACATCGATGGCTACACCGAGCTCGTGAAGGTTTACGGGGCGAAGGGTCTCGCCTGGATCAAGATCAACGAGCGAACCAAAGGCCGCGAGGGCCTTCAGTCCCCAATTGTGAAGAACCTTCACGATGAGGCCCTTCACGCGCTCTTGGACCGCACTGCGGCTCAGGATGGGGACCTGCTGTTTTTTGGCGCCGACAAGGCCAAGGTGGTCTTCGATGCCATGGGCGCGCTGCGGCTTAAGGTTGGGCATTCCGAGTTCGGTCATGCAAAGGGGTTGATTGCGCTGGGCTGGCAGCCCCTCTGGGTTGTGGACTTTCCAATGTTTGAATTCGACGACGAGGCGGGGCGTTGGAATGCCGTTCACCACCCCTTCACTGCGCCGAAAGATGGGCATGAAGACCTCCTGCAGACGAATCCTGGCGACTGCCTTGCCAAGGCCTACGACATGGTGCTCAATGGTTGGGAGTTGGGCGGTGGGTCCGTGCGAATTCATCGGGAGGAGGTTCAGTCCAAGGTCTTTCGGGCGCTCTCAATTGGGCCAGAAGAGGCCGCCGCCAAGTTTGGCTTCTTGCTCGATGCGCTGAGGTACGGCGCCCCGCCCCATGGTGGATTGGCCTTTGGGCTCGATCGATTGGTCACGCTTATGACAGGCGCGGAATCCATCCGAGATGTGATTGCCTTCCCAAAAACTCAGAGGGCGCAGTGCCTGCTCACTCAGGCCCCCTCCCCAGCCGATGATCGGCAGCTGCGCGAGCTGCACATTCGACTGCGAGAGGCACCAAAAGTTCTGTCATGACTGCGGTCGCCGCTATAGGTCAGCGCAGAGCGCTTGCCTATACGCCGCTGGCGGCACTGATGGGCCTCTCATGCGCACTGATTGATCGACCAGGTCTTGAGGTTCTGCCGATTGCCCTAGCCCTGGGCTTCGCCGTTCTCGTCACCTGTCTGCACCTCGCACTTCGTCGCTTCGGCAGCTCGACGATGGCCTCGATTAGCAGTTGGTCCCTCGGTATTCAGGTGGGCGGCGTAGCCGTTCTGGGTTTTGTCTGCGTTCTTGGCGTGGCAACGGCACTCCTCGGTCACCCGACCATCATGTCTGCGATGGCTGGACTCGTCACCGCCTTAGCACTCATGGCCTACTGGCTCTCAGCTCAGCCCGAGCGGGCTCAGGCCCCTGCGCAAGCCTCCTTATTTATGTACCTGGGGAGCATGGTTCTGCCGGTGGCGGCCTTGTTTGGAACACTGCCTGTTGCTTGCGTGTGGGCCTCCCTTGCATCGGTCCCAGCCTGGCACGCACGCAGATTGATGAGTGAGGAGGGGCTAGAGCCCGCCAGTCTCCGACTGCTCTCGGCGTCGATCTTTATTTTCGTCTGGATTCTCTGCATGGGTCTCGTGGCCACGGCTCTTTTGGGCCTTCGAGGTCGCATCGGCCCGCCGTGATGTCGGCTTATAAGATTCCGGTCTCGGTGCTGGTCGTGATTCACGACACCAAGGGTCGTGTGTTGCTTCTGGAACGAGCCGATCACCCGGGGTTTTGGCAGTCCGTCACGGGGAGCCTCGACTCTGAGCACGAGACGCCCATGCAGGCCGCCCAGCGGGAACTTAAGGAGGAGACCGGGCTGTGGGCAGATGCGAGTGCCTGGGATGAGTGGGGACGCACGCAGCGCTACGAGATTTTTCCTCATTGGCGACATCGATACGCGCCAGGCGTGACTCACAACACGGAGCACGTCTTCTCCGTCTGCGTTGAATCAGACCGGCCGGTGACCCTTCATCCGCGTGAGCATATTCAGTCGATCTGGCTCGATTGGTCGGATGCATCGGAGCGATGCTTTTCTTGGACGAACGTGCTGGCCATTCGACAGCTCGCCGCTCGCCGAGGCTTTGTTCGCGCTGTCTCGCCCGAGGCGCTGGTGGTGGCGAGCTACAACATTCGTAAGGGGTGTATGCGCTCCCCACTTGGCCTGCGTTCGCGGCTTGTCATCCGAGAGCTCACGCAGGCGGTGGCCTCACTCGATGCCGACCTTGTCAGTCTGCAGGAGGTGCAGGGTCGGAGTGAGCGGCAGGCCATCCGACACCGTGACTGGCCATCTCAGCCTCAGCATGAGGTTTTGGGCTCGGGTGAATACGAAGCCGCTTACAGTCCGGCGGCCCACTATCTTCATGGTCACCATGGCAACGCACTGCTCTCACGTTTCCCGATCGTCTTGCACGAGACGCGAGATTTTTCTGATCACGCACTGGAGAAGCGGGCTGTGCTGCATGCTGTGGTCGCCTGGGGCCGCGAGAGCCTCCATGTCTTTGTCGTTCATTTCGGCCTGCTGCCTGGAGGTCGAATGCGCCAGCTTGACCAGCTGATTTGTTGGATTAAGGCGAGCGTGGATCGGAACTCACCCCTGCTCGTGGCGGGTGACTTTAATGAGGGCCGATCTCGAATGGCAGAGGTTCTGCGAAGGGAGTTGGCCCTTCTCGAGGCTCTCCCCGAACACTCTGCTCGGGCTGGCCGAACCTTTCCAAGCTTCTTCCCCGTACTGCGTCTTGATCGAATCTTCCAGCGAGGGTTCCGTGTCGACGCCTGTCATCGCGCACCCAGAGGTCCCCGCTGGTCGAGGCTCTCAGACCATCTCCCTGTGGTTGCCCGCCTCGTGCGAGATTCGAGGGCTTAGCCGTGCCCGGACAGTTGGCGCTCCTACAGGGGGCGGTCGAGATGTTCCCGGCCCTTGTGCGAGATGTCGATGCTGCTCAACGACTCATTCGCATCGAGAGCTACATTCTCAACGATGATCCGGAGACTCGCATTCTCATTGCATCTCTGGAGCGTGCAGTCAGGCGTGGCGTGGAGGTGCAACTCCTTCTCGATGGTTTCGGGGGTCAGTTTGGGCTCCGAGCCCTGGGCCAGGTGCTGGCCGCAGGAGGCATCTCTGTGCGCCTGTTTCGTCCGGGGGTGACCCTTTTCTCCCCAAGAACTTGGCGTCGATTGCATCGAAAGATGGTGCTCATCGATGAGCGCGTTGGATACGTTGGGGGCATCAATCTTCTTGGTGATTGGCACGATCCTCACCACGGCGCACTCGAGGCGCCACGCTTTGACTTCGCTGTGCGCATCGAGGACCTCGGGGTGACGCGGGCAATGCGTCGGGCAATGCAGCGTCTCTGGTGGCGGGTGAGTTGGCATGGGCTCTTGAATCCGCGTCGGTTATCTCGGGCGGATCTGCGAGAGGCTTGGCGGGGGCTGCGCAAGACGCTCAGGGGCTCCCTGCGTCCGACTATTCGCAGCGGCTCCTTGCGAGTCCGACTCCTTCTGCGAGACAACATTCGACACCGCCGCGTCATCGAGCGAGCGATTCGAGCAGCGATCTCACAGTCCCGTCATGAGGTACTCATCGCAATGGCCTACTTCATCCCTTCAGCGCGTATGCGACGCCTGCTGATTGAGGCCGCAGCACGAGGCGTCCGCGTGCGCATCTTGCTTCAGGGTCGCGTGGAGTACTGGTGGTCCACCTGGGCAGAGCGGGCCTTGGCCGAGGAACTCATAGCTGCCGGCGTGGAGGTCTATGAGTTCACTCACAGCTTTTTGCATGCGAAGGTTGTGATTGCGGATGATTGGACGACGGTGGGCTCCTCGAATATGGATCCCTTCTCTATGTTGCTGTCGCTTGAGGCCAATGTGGCAGTCCAAGATCACCGGTTTGCAGAGCGCTTACGCAGCCGCATTGAGTGGGCCATGTCCACACCTCAGGCGCGCAGGGTGACGGCCCGTCTCATGGTTCCGTCAGGGCCGCTCGCATGGCCCCGGCGCGGGCTCCGACGCCTCGGGATCGCTGTGGCGTCTCTCGCCATCCGACTCTTCCTAGCCTTCAGCCAGTCCGGGGCGCGCAGTTATGAGTGATGCCCGAGTCTTTGGTGTGGATTTCAGCTCTGCGCCCTCAACGAGAAAGCCCATCACCGTTGCAGACGGTCGACTCCTCAGGAGGTCAGGTTCACGAGCCGTTTATGCGCTCGATGCGGTTTATTTGGTGCCGAACTGGGATGTCTTTCAGATCTTCTTAAGCACGCAGGGACCCTGGGTCGGGGGCTTCGATCTGCCTTTTGGCCAGCCGAGAGCACTGATCGAGCACTACGGATGGCCCACCGACTGGTCGACCTTTGTCGATTTTTTCTCTGACGCTCCACGCGAGCAGCTCCGCTCAGCTTTCAAGGCTTGGTGCGATGCTCGGCCGGTCGGAGACAAATTTGCGTGGCGAGCCGCCGATCGGCCTGCAGGCTCGAGTCCCGCGATGCGTTGGACCAACCCGCCTGTGGCTTGGATGATGCAGGCGGGGGTTCGGCGCATGAGGGACGCGGACCTGCTTTTTCCGGCCCACCGGTCTCCGAGCTGGGCATTTGACGACGCAGGCCGACTCACCGCGAATGTCGGTGGTCAGGCGCGAATTGCCCTGGAGGCCTACCCCGCGTTCACAGCGCGGCAAGTGATTCGATCGTCCTATAAGAGTGATGATCCCTCTAAGCACACCCCAGAGCGTTTCGCGGCGCGCAGGCAGATTGTTCGGGCCCTTGAGCGGGGGGTGGCGGGCCTGGCCGTGCAACTCGAGCTCTCGGGAGAGTGGCGTGATGCCCTGGAGGCCGAGGGCTCTGCAGATCTTCTCGATGCTGTGATCTGCGGCCTTCAGGCGGCGCACGCAAGCCTGTGTCCCGGCTGGGGCCTGAGCCCAGCGGTGGACCCGCTGGAGGGCTGGATCAGCACCGTGCCGCACCCAGACACTGAAGTGGAATAGCATCGGGACTCCTGCCCACTCATCTATGCGTCACTTTCACTCCTCGTCCTCTCACTCCTCGGTGCCCTCTGGCCCCGCCGCAACAACATTCTCTCAGGGCGGTTGGCATGTGGTGCGGGCGCTCCTTCCGTATCTGCTTCGTTATAAGGGTCGCATCGCTCTGGCTCTCTTGGCATTGGTGGGTGCGAAGGTGGCAAACGTGGGGGTACCCGTTCTTCTCAAGGAGATCGTGGATGCTTTGAGTCCCTCTCAGGCCGCACTCGCAGTTCCCTTGAGTCTGGTGCTTGGCTATGGTCTTCTGCGGCTGAGCACTTCGGTGCTCACAGAGCTGCGCGAAATTGTTTTTGCGCGCGTGACGCAGGGGGCTGTTCGTGACATCTCGCTGAGGGTCTTTGAGCACCTGCACAGCCTGTCGCTTCGGTTTCACCTTGACCGTCAGACAGGTGGTCTCACGCGAGACATGGAGCGAGGCGCGCGAGGTGTCGGTACCCTGGTGAACTTTACGCTCTACAGCATTGTGCCCACGGCGATTGAGGTGCTTCTGGTGACCGCGTGGCTGGCCTGGAACTATCCACCTGTCTTTGCTCTTATCGCGCTCTTGGCGCTTGTCACCTACGCGCTTTTCACGATCCTAATCACTGAATGGCGAACGCACTTTCGCCGTCGGATGAATGAACTCGATACGCGGGCGAACGCTCGGGCCATCGACTCGCTGCTGAATTACGAGACCGTCAAGTACTTCAATAATGAAGCGTTCGAGGCCTCGCGCTACGACCGCAGTCTGGCGAGCTGGCAGGACGCCGCCATCAAGAGCCAGACCTCCCTCTCCATTCTGAACGTGGGACAGTCGCTGATCATTGCGATTGCGGTGAGCCTGATGATCTGGCAGGCCACAGAGGGTGTGGTTCGAGGTGAGATGACACTTGGCGATCTGGTGCTGGTGAACGCTTTCATGATCCAGCTCTACATTCCCCTGAACTTCCTGGGCGTACTCTATCGAGAGGTGAAGCAGAGCCTCATTGATATGGAACGACTCTTCTCTTTGCTTTCAGAGAATCGCGAGGTTGCAGATCCGATTGGCGCGAGGCCCCTGGTTGTTGGTCCAGCGAAGGTCGAGTTTCGTGCGCTCTGCTTTTCTTACGATGGGCGCAGATCTATCCTGAAAGACTTAAGCCTTGAGATGCCGGCCGGCCAGACCACGGCCGTGGTCGGCTCCTCGGGTGCTGGAAAGTCCACGCTCTCGCGACTTCTCTATAGGTTTTTCGACCCCCAGTCCGGCCAGATTCTGATTGATGGTCAGGATGTTCGATCGGTGACGCAGGAGTCTGTTCGACGCGCCATTGGCATCGTGCCCCAAGACACCGTGCTCTTTAATGACACGTTGGAGTACAACATCCGTTACGGCCGGCCCGATGCCACGGATGCCGAAGTAATGTCTGCAGCTGAGGCGGCTCATCTCGGCAGCCTGCTCGAGAAGCTCCCGGAGGGGCTCAAGACGGTGGTCGGTGAGCGGGGTCTGAAGCTCTCGGGAGGCGAAAAACAGCGGGTTGCGATCGCTCGAGCGCTGCTCAAGCGCCCAGCAATCATGGTGTTTGATGAGGCAACCTCCTCACTTGACTCAGAATCAGAGAGAGCGATTCAGAGCGAGATTCGAGAGGTCTCACGCGGACGCACGACCCTCGTGATCGCCCATCGCCTCTCCACGATTGTCGAGGCCGACCAGATTGTGGTGATGGAGGGGGGCGAGGTCGTTGAGCGCGGTCGCCATCAGGAGCTGGTCAATCGAGGGGGGAGATACGCTGAGCTGTGGGCCCTCCAGGATCGGCAGTCACGGCAAGAAGGGCTAGAAGAGGGGAGTGAGAGGTGAAGACTCATAGAATCGCGGCCATACCGGGCGACGGAATTGGGAAAGAGGTACTCCCTGAGGGACTTCGGGTGCTCGAGGCTGCTGCCCGGCGGTTTCATATACGCCTTGAGGTGGACCACTTTGATTTCGCGAGCTGTGATTACTACCTCCAGCATGGCGATATGCTGCCACCCGACTGGAAGACTCAGATTGGCGGCCATGATGCAATCTTCTACGGTGCCGTGGGCTGGCCCGATACGGTGCCCGATCACGTCTCACTCTGGGGTTCGCTCCTAAAGTTTCGTCGGGAGTTCGACCAGTACATCAATCTGCGCCCTGTCCGGCTCATGCCGGGGGTGCAATCGCCTCTCGCAAATCGTCAGCCTGGAGACATTGATTTTTACGTTGTTCGGGAGAACACCGAGGGGGAGTACTCCTCCGTCGGAGGCGTGATGTTTGCGGGCACTGAGCGAGAGGTGGTGATGCAGGAGACCGTGATGACGCGGCACGGCACCGACCGCGTCCTTCGATTTGCTTTTGAGCTGGCTCAGAAACGTCCAAAGAAGCACCTCACCTCAGCGACGAAATCAAACGGCATCGCCATCACCATGCCTTGGTGGGACGCGCGAGTGGAGGACATGGCCAGAGCATTTCCCGATGTTCGCTGGGACAAGTACCACATTGATATTCTGACCGCCCATTTTGTGCAGCATCCTGATTGGTTCGATGTGGTCGTCGCGAGCAACCTCTTTGGCGACATCCTCTCGGATCTCGGTCCGGCCTGCACGGGAACGATCGGCATTGCGCCCTCCGGAAATCTCAACCCGGAGCGCACCTTTCCCTCTTTATTTGAGCCCGTACACGGATCAGCACCCGATATCGCGGGCAAGGGAATCGCCAATCCAATTGGGCAGATCTGGTCGGGCGCGATGATGCTCGACTTTTTGGGCTACCCCAGAGCCCATGACGCGATTCTGCATGCGATTGAGCAGGTACTGCGGGGGGGGCCAAAAACCCGTGATCTCGGCGGATCTGCCAGCACCGTCGAGGTGGGCAGAGCCATTGCCGAAGAGGTGGCAAAGGCCGCATGAGAGACGGTCGGGCCATTGCGGATCTGCTCTCGCGCAGTTTTTCTGCTGCGGTGAGTGCAGCCGATCCACTCAACATTGTCGGGAGGTATCTGCCCGCACCTCCGCGCGGCCGAACGTTGCTGGTCGGCGCTGGAAAGGCGGCTGCGAGCATGGCACTCGCGGTGGAGACCCAGTGGCCAGATTCATCCCCGCTTGAGGGATTGGTCATTACTCGCTACGCCCACGGCCTGCCGCTTCGTCGGGTTCGATGCGTGGAGGCTGGCCATCCTGTGCCAGATGCGGCAGGGGAAGGAGCCGCCGCTGAGATCCTTGAGCAGGTGGCGCGACTCACCCCAGACGACCTGCTCATTGCGCTCATCTCGGGAGGTGGGTCGAGTCTCCTATCGCTACCTATGAATGGCGTATCCATGGCAGACCTCAAGACATTGACGCAAGCCCTGCTGCGCAGTGGCGCTCCAATCACCGATATGAACGCTGTTCGCAAGCACCTATCTCGCATTCAGGGGGGGCGGCTCGCCCTGGCCTCGCGCGCCCCTGTTCTTGCCCTGGTGATTTCTGATGTAGTGGGTGACGATCCCTCTGCGATTGCATCGGGCCCCTGCTCTCCCGACCCCTCCACCTTCTCTGACGCGATATCCATTCTGTCGCGCTGGCGAGTCGATCCGCCCGAAAGCATTCGTCGACATCTCGAGGCGGGTCGAGAGGGGCGGGTGGATGAGACGCCCAAGCCAGGTGATGAGCGACTCTCACACGTCCGAACCGAGCTGATTGCCACGGCCCGGCAGAGCCTGAGTGCCGCCGCCGCGTGTTTTGCCGCACAGGGGATCCAACCTATTCTTTTGGGAGACTCAGTCACCGGCGAGGCGCGTGACGTTGCTCAGGCGATGGCGTCGTGGGTCCGCGAAATTGCGCAAGATCGCGGGGGGCTCGTGCGTCGGCCGGCAGCGCTGATTTCTGGCGGGGAGTGTACGGTGACCGTTCGCGAGGGCGGCCGAGGGGGCCGGTGTACGGAGTTCCTGCTTGCCCTCGCCCTCATGGTGGAGTCCCTCGGAGTGTCTCAGCAGGTCTGCGCGGTGGCTGCTGACACTGACGGAATCGATGGGATGAGCGAGCATGCAGGCGCCTGGCTCTTACCTGACACGTTGGACTCGGCAAGACGTCTCGGCCTCGATCCGCGCCACTGTCTCGATCTCAATAACTCGCTTGCTGTTTTTGAGCCGCTCGAGCAGGTGCTGACCACCGGTCCAACGCGAACAAACGTCAACGACTACCGAGCTATTCTCATCCTATGAGCATCTCCTCAGAGCACCTCGACCTCATTCGGCCCGACGACTGGCACCTTCACCTTCGTGATGGTGACGAAATGGCCTCAGTGGTCGGAGCAACCGCTCGGCAGTTTCGCCGCGCCCTGGTCATGCCGAACCTGAAGCCCCCTGTGACCCAGGTGGCTCAGGCAGCGGCTTATCGCGACCGAATTCTTGCAGCCCTCTCGCCAAGCGCCGCTGACCTTGAGGCCTTCGAGCCGATGATGACGCTCTACCTGACCGACCTCACACCCCCGAGTGAGGTCGAGCGCGCAGCAGAGACCCCTTGGCTGAAGGCCTTCAAACTCTACCCAGCAGGGGCAACGACCCACTCGGACCAGGGCGTCACCGATTGGACCCTTTGCGATCACGTGTTTGAGGCTATGCAGCGGCTGGGGGTAGTCCTCTGTGTGCATGGCGAGGTCACGCGGCCTGAGGTGGATGTGTTTGATCGCGAGGCGCGGTTCATCGAGGATGTGCTCATCCCCCTGAGAGCGCGCTATCCCTCACTGAAGGTGGTGTTCGAACACATCACCACGCAGGAGGCAGTGCACTATGTCCGCGACGCGCAGGGGCCGATTGCTTCCACCATCACGCCTCAGCACCTGCTGTTTAATCGCAACCGACTCTTTCAGGGGGGCATTCGACCGCACGACTATTGCCTCCCCGTGCTCAAGCGCGAGGTCCATCGTCAGGCCTTGGTCCAAGCGGCTACCTCATCCAGTCCTCGCTACTTCTTGGGCACGGATTCGGCGCCGCATGCGCAGCAGACCAAGGAGACTTCCTGTGGCTGTGCGGGCTGTTTCAGCGCGCCCGTGGCGCTCGAACTCTATGCGAGTCTCTTTGACTCGGTAGGAGCCCTCGATCGGCTCGAGGCCTTCGCGAGTTTTCATGGAGCGGATTTTTATGGGGAGCCTCGTTCGACCACGCGGGTGCGCTTGAGAAGACATCGACAGGTCATCCCTGAGTCACTGCCCCTTGGACCTTCACGAATCGTTCCTCTGATGGCTGGAGAGTCGCTCGAATGGTGCTTTGAAGGTGCTGGCGTCTGAGCCGGGGGCTCGATATAGTGGGCGTGGAAGTGGGTTGGGCGATCGCTGCTGCGAGAGCAGGAGAGGAAGGTCCGGACTCCACAGGGAAGGGTGACGGCTAACGGCCGTACGCAGCAAGTGGGCAACCACCCAAGGCGAGGAATAGGGCCACAGAGACGAGTAAGCGCGGGCGACTGCGCGGATGTGAAACGCGGCAACCTCCACCCGGAGCAACACCAAGTAGGCGCGCGATGAACTCTGAGAGTTCAGCAAGGGTGTCCCGCCCGATGCGCGCGGGTCGGTGGCTTGAGCCTCGCAGCAATGCGAGGCCTAGAGGGATGGTCGTCATAGGGGCTCTGCCCCCGTAACAGAATCCGGCCTACAGACCCACTTCCATTTTCTGAACGACCTCGCGCCATGAGTTCACAAATGGCTTTAGGTTCACTTCCTTATCCCTTTGATTAAAAATGTAATTTTTCGCTTTCTTAATCGAGAGTTTCGGGCTAAGTCTTTGTTTGAAAAAGAAAAAACCGGTGCTGTGCCTTGACCCAACTCGCCCTTTCCCATAAAGTGGGAATAAGTGCAAAAAAGTGGAAAAAAGTGGGGATAACAGCCCCTGCCACCTTTTTTGTTTTGTCACGGGGTCCGGGTCCAACGCGCCATGTTCACGGGAATTTCAGCACTCAGCCTCGATGCCAAGGGTCGCATGACGGTCCCGACTCGGTATCGCGCGCAGCTCATGCAGGCAGACGGAGCGACGCTCGCGCTGATTGAGAGTGACAACGGTTGCCTCTTGCTGATGACTCAAGCGCGTTGGTTGGAACGCGTGGGGCGCCTCTCCGAAGAGGATGACGACGAAGAGCGTCGCCGATTTTGGTTGGGCCTGAGCGACACACCAGAGATTGATTCAGCTGGTCGCGTATTACTCGATCCGGTTCTCCGAGAGGGCGCGGGCATTAGCCGTGAGGTGATGTTGCTCGGCGTGGGGCCTCACTTTGAGATCTGGGATGCCGCCCGACTGGCTGCTCATAAGGAGTCTGTGCGAGCTCGCAAATTCAAGGGGTCCACGTGATTGGTCGGCACTGCGCATGTCAGCGTTCTTCTGAAGGAGGCCGTCGATGCGATCTGTCTCCGGCCGGATGGGGTCTATGTTGATGCGACCTTCGGCCGCGGCGGGCACAGCCGCGAACTTCTCTCTCGGCTGGGCCCACGGGCGCGTGTGATCGCGCTTGATCGTGACCCCAGTGCAGCCCAGGCCGCGGAGGCGCTGGGCGATGCCCGGCTCACCTTCTCTCACCGTCCCTTCTCCCAGCTGCCTGAGCTGCTGGCAGAAATGGGTATCTCAGACATTGATGGGCTCATTGCGGATCTTGGCGTCTCCTCGCCGCAGCTTGACGAGGCGCAGAGGGGTTTTAGCTTTCGAAACGATGGCCCGCTCGATATGCGAATGGACCCGACGCGTGGACTCAGCGCCGCGCAATGGCTTGCTCATGTGGAAGCGAATGACCTAGAGGAGGTGCTGCGTGAATACGGGGAAGAACGGCATGCTCGGGCGATTGCAGGTGCGATTGTTGCGCGCCGCGAAGCTGCGACAAGAGGGGAGGAGAAGCCGCTTGAGAGGACCAGCGAACTCGCCAGCCTTGTTGAGCAGACCCTGCGTAGGAGTCGCGCGTCGCGCGAGCCGGGTCAGCATCCGGCGACGCGCACCTTTCAGGCTCTACGGATTTATCTCAATCAAGAGCTTGAGGAGCTTGACACCCTTTTACGCGAGGTGCCTCGGCGCCTGAGACCGGGCGGACGCATGGCAGTGATCAGCTTTCACTCTCTGGAGGATCGTCGCGTAAAGCAGGCATTTCGCGAGGCCTCGGGCCGTGCCTCTCTCCAGAGACCAGCGGGGATGGGCCGTCAGCAGTTTGGGCTTCTCACGCAGCTCGAGACCCAGAAGCCCTCGGCGCTTCTGAACGTGGTGGCCCGCATTCGACCTAGTCGAGATGACATTGCACTGAACCCTCGCGCCCGTAGCGCTGTGATGAGAGTCGCGGAGCGAAGAGCATGAGCCGAACCTGGTTTCTCGCCCTCGCCGTGCTCGCCTCCTCGCTGGCTTTGGTGAATGCGCGTTATCACGAGCGACGACTCTTTGCGCAGCAGCAGCAGCTTGAGCGCGCCTCTCTGAAATTGTCTTCCGATATTCAGACTCTGCGAGTTTTACTGATCGAACTTCGGGCGCCGACTCGACTGGACCGGGTGGCCAAGGAGCAGATTGGCATGGTGCCTATTCGCCCGGCCGAGACACTGTCCTTTCGACTTGAGGAGAGGCCGTGAGCACTCGCACCCTAGCCGCCTCGTCCATCCTGACATGGCGCGCAACGGCGTGGCGCTCCCGAGTGGTGCTGATGTTTCTCTGGGGGGGTCTTACCGCCGTGATGGTGAAGGCCTTTCTGCTTCAACACGTTCATGTAGAGCAGTGGCAAAAAAGAGCCGAGGTGCGCTACGAGAGGCAACGTGATCTGCCCGCGTCCCGCGGTCGACTCTTAGATCGAAACGGAACTGTCTTGGCCGTGAGCATCCCAGAGATGCGGGTCGGCGTCTCCCCCAAGCTTCTCTCTGCTGACCACCCGAAGCTGAAGCAGGCCGCCGACATACTCGGCCAGCCCGTCGCGGAGCTTCGCAGTCGAATTCGTTCGGCCAAACACTTTTTCTATCTAGCCTCTGGTCTCGACATCGACCGTGCCGATCGGCTTAAGGCACTGGGGCTCCCGGGACTCGAGTTCGATCAAGAGTTCCGCCGGCACTACCCCTTCGGTGAGGCCCTCTCGAACGTGATCGGCTTTACGGATCTCTCTGATCTGGGGCAGGAGGGCCTCGAGCGTGCCATGGACCGCCAGCTTCGCGGAACAGCGGGGGCGGAGCGAGTGCTGGTTGATCGTCGAAATCAGGTCTTCGGTGCTCGACAGAATGATCCCGCCAAGCCAGGCGAAGACGTGCAACTCTCAATTGATGCGGGTCTGCAGTCCGTGGCCTATCAGGCCGCCAAGGCGGCCATGGTGTCTCACAAGGCGAAGGGGGCCGCAGCCGTCGTGCTCGATCCCCGATCGGGTGAGGTACTCGCACTCGCAAATGCGCCGAGCTTTGACCCGAATCAGCGCCAGAGACTCGATCCGAACCGCGTGCGAAACCGGGCAGTCGCGGATAGCTTCGAGCCCGGGTCGACGCTGAAACCTTTTGCAATTGCGACCGCAATGGATGCAGGACTTGTAAGGCCGAACACGACCTTTCAGACCGCACCCGGCCAGATGAGCATCAGTGGGCGTGTGATTCGAGACTCGCACGCGCACGGCCTTCTCACGGTCTCTGAGATTTTGCAGAAGTCCAGCAATATCGGGACTGCGCAAATCGCGTTGCGGATTCCTGCCCAGACGCTGCACGAGCATTACCGGGCTGCAGGCTTTGGCCTGGGCCCACCGCTCTCGCTGCCGGGCGCAGTCGCTGGTCGGCTCCGTCCATGGCAGTCCTGGGTTGCTATTGATCAGGCCACCATCTCCTACGGTCACGGCATTGCGGTCTCGCTCGTGCAGCTTGCGCGCTCCTACAGTGTCTTTGCGCGCGAGGGGGACATCGTTCCTGTAAGCCTGCATCCCGTTTCGACGCCCGTCGTGGGCAGTCCTGTGTTCTCAGCGAGAACAGCCGCGGCTGTTCGGGAGATGCTTGAACTCGCTACAGGTCCCGGGGGAACAGCGCCCAAGGCGCAGATCCAGGGATTTCGGGTCGCGGGCAAAACGGGCACTGCACATAAGCCGGAGCGGGGCGGCTACTCAAAGACTCGCTTCATTGCTTCTTTCGTCGGATTCGTTCCCGCTGATCAGCCCCGATTGGTCATCGCGGTCATGATCGATGAGCCCTCTGCCGGGCAACACTATGGTGGTGACGTAGCAGCGCCCGTGTTTGCCCAGATTGCCTCTGAGAGTCTTCGTCGCCTGCAGATGTCCCCAAACCCTTCGGTCAGGGTTTTGCCCAGCGCACTCGCGCTGGGTGAGGGGACGTGATGAGCAGTCGCATGAGCCTGCATCCCATGACCACCGAGTTTGAGCCGGCCCATTGTCTGGGGCTCGCGCTGCGAGCGTCGTATCCCGACGCAAGGCTCTTGAGCGATTCTCGAATGGCCCGGGCGGGAGACATTCTCGTGATTCGGCCGGGGCAGCAGTTTGGCCTTGAGACGCTCCTTCACCGCGCGCGTGCAGTCTCGGCCTCGGCTGTGATTGTGGACGAGGCCTTGTTCACCGAGACGCAGCATCTGTTGCAGGCATCCGATGCCCCGACATCGCCAGTCATCTACAGCCTGCCGAATCTCTCGGTGGCGCAGGGAGTTGCAGCGTCTGCCTTTTACGGCGAGCCCAGCGATGTCGTTCGGGTCACTGCGGTCACCGGAACAAATGGCAAGTCAAGTGTGGCCCACGGCTTGGCCAAGGCGATCGCACGCCTGGCGGGCCTCGCCGCGACCATAGGAACGCTGGGCACCTTCGTCTTTCGTGGGGAGAGCTCGGCCCAGTCCCTTGACCTTGAGATGACGAGCGCATTGACCTCTCCGGATTCTGTGTCACTCCAGTTCTTACTCGCGCAGCTGCGAGATCGAGGCGTGAGAGAAGTGGTGTTGGAGGCCAGTTCGATCGGGCTGATTCAGGGGCGCTTTGCTGGTTGCCGCATTCGGGCCGCGGCTTTCACGAACCTGAGTGTGGATCACCTGGATGTCCATCCCACCATGCAGGCCTACGCGCAGGCCAAGGCATTGCTGTTTGAAGCGCCCGATCTTGAGCAGATGGTTCTGAGCGCTCCGTTACTCGATGAAGCCTCCTCTGGGCAGGATCAGATGGACTATCTGGCAGTGATTGAGTCCACGGCTCGCACGGCCGAGGTCTCTCGAGGGGTTCGAAGATTCTCGGTCATCGCTCAGGTCGAGTCGGAGACACAAGGCACAGCCCCCTTGTGCGAGGCCGACCTGCGTGTTCACCTGTTGAGGATGGATGAGCACGGCACACAGGCCTCTCTCAGTCTCGGTGATGAGCGGGTCTCGCTGATGATGTCGACCTGGGGAGCACACAACCTTCAGAATGTCGCCGTCATTTCGGGACTTCTCTTTCTCCAGGGGCATTCTCTTGAGCGTGTGGCTGCGTCACTGGCGGCCTATGCGCCCCCTGCCGGGCGCCTGCAACGAGTGGCCTGCGATCGGAATGGTCCACTGGTTTTGGTTGATTACGCTCACACGCCGGATGGACTCGTTCATGTGCTCAAAGCGCTGCGTCCGCTTGCGAATTCCCGGGGCGGACTCTTGCGCGTGCTCTTCGGATGTGGGGGCGATCGCGACCGTGCAAAGAGACCTCTCATGGGCGCGCGGGCGGCGGAGTTGTCGGATCGGGTGGTGCTGACCTCCGATAATCCGCGCAGCGAACGGCCAACAGACATTCTCGATGAGATTTCTTCTGGCATTCCGCCCGAGCGCGCCCACCGAGTTCAGGTTCAGCCCGATCGACGCGCGGCCATTGACCTGATCATCGAGCAGTCCGCTCCACAAGACGTGGTGGTTCTTGCTGGCAAGGGCCACGAGAAGACTCAGGTGATAGGTGGCGAGAGTCTGCCGTTTGATGATGTTGAATGCGCCACTGAAGCGCTGCTCGACTGGCGACCACTGATGAAGCTCCTCGATCTTGAGGCTCTGTTTGGACTCCAAGGCGAGGGTCCTCTCGGACAGGCCTGGGAAGGCGCGCGCCACGTTTTCGTGGAGTCCATCTCTACGGACAGCCGATCGATTCGCGCGGGAGCCGTCTTTATTGCACTCCGAGGGGATCGATTCGATGGACACGATTTTCTGAAGGAGGCACACCGGCGCGGCGCGGCCGCCGCAATTGTCTGCGGTGCTGTCCCAGAGGGGCTGGGTGACTGCCTACCGCTCTATCGGGTCACCGACACTTCAGCGGCGCTGGCCCGGCTGGCTCAGGCCTGGCGAGAAAACTGGTCCGGCAGTCTCGTCGGTGTAGCAGGTTCTAACGGAAAGACCACGACCAAGGAGATGGTGCGACGGGTGTTTGCCGAGGCTGTTGGCGAGCGTCGAACCTGGGCGACCCCCGGGAATCACAACAATCAGATTGGTGTGCCCCAGACGCTGCTTGGTCTGAGACCTCGTCATCACCTCGCAGTGATCGAAGTGGGCATGAATCACCCAGGCGAGATTCTTCAACTCGCTCAGTGGTCTGCACCTCAGGGCGGCGTCATCACCAATGCGCAGAGAGAGCACCAAGAGTTTATGCAGAGTGTGGAGGCCTGCGCCCAAGAAAATGGGGACCTGCTTACGGCCGTTGAGGCAGGAGGCTTTGCCATATTCCCGAGGGATCGGGCGCATGAGGCGATATGGACGCAAAAGGCGTCCCACCTTGCCCGGGTCCGCTTCGGGCTGGCCTTCGATGCCGCCGAGTCGCGCCATGACTTGGGACTATGCCGAGATCTTGTAGCCCACCCGAGCCGAGACCAGCAGGGCCGTGCGGTTTTTCAGCTCGAAGACCTCGTGCATGTCGATCGCTGGCCCCTTGGACAGGCGCCCATTCCACTGGCGGGGCTGGGTGCCCACGTCGTTCGTAATGCGGTCTGCGCAGCCGCCGTCGGTCTCTGCCTCGGGCTCAATTCCAAGGCTATTCGAGATGGCCTCTCAGGCTTTCAGCCGATTGCCGGACGGGGACGACTGCATGCGCTGCCGATGGGCGGCCTTCTGGTTGACGATAGCTACAACGCCAACCCGGACTCGGTGAGGGCTGCGATCGATGCGCTCGCGCTTCAGCCCGGTCCGCGAGCAATGCTTCTGGGGGATATGGGTGAGGTGGGCGAGGAGGGTGCGCGCTTTCATGACGAGGTTCTTCTCTGGGCTCATCAGCAAGGCATTGAACAGATCTGGCTCCTTGGGTCTGCGATGCGAGAGGCCTCCGCCCGAGTTGCCGTCGGTGACGCCCTTGACGACGTCTCCGATGCGGCTCATCAGATACAGACATGGCTGGGCGAGTGTGCCCATCGGGGTGAGACCCCCACCCTCTGGGTCAAAGGCTCCCGGTTCATGCGACTCGAACGACTGCTCTCCCTCTTACTCAACGGACACTCAAAAGACCATGCTGCTCTTTCTATTTGATTATCTAGATAGCTACATCAAGGCCCTGAGTGTCTTTGGTTACATCACGCTACGTGCAGTGATGGCGACCCTGACGGCACTCTTTCTCGGGCTTGTCTTGGGCCCCTGGGTGATTCGTCGGCTTACCCAACTCAAGATAGGCCAGACCGTTCGTTCAGACGGACCCCAGACTCACCTCGTGAAGGCCGGAACGCCCACCATGGGTGGCGCACTGATCTTGCTCGCCATTGGGGTGACGACGCTGCTGTGGGCGGACCTCTCGAATCGTTTCATCTGGATTGTGCTGCTCGTCACGCTTGGCCTCGGTGCTGTGGGTTGGGTAGACGACTACCGCAAGGTTGTTCACCGAGACCCAACCGGCCTCCCAGCCCGGTGGAAGTATTTCTGGCAATCCCTCATCGGCATCGTGGCCGCTTTTGCCTTGGCGTTCAGCGTCTCCGCGCCGAACAATGCAGGCGCCTTTCAGATCTTTTTGGCCTGGGTTGGCAGCGGCACCCCAATGGACCTTCCATCGCAGGCCAATCTCATTGTTCCCTTTTTTAAGAGTGTGGCCTACCCCTTGGGGGTCTGGGGCTTCGTGGTGCTTTCCTATTTCGTCATCGTCGGAAGCAGTAACGCCGTCAACCTCACTGATGGACTCGACGGACTCGCCATCATGCCGACCGTCCTTGTCGCCGGGGCGCTGGGGGTTTTTGCCTACGTGGCCGGTAACGCGGTCTTTTCGAAGTACCTCTTGCTTCCCTACATTGCAGGTGCGGGAGAGCTCACCGTGTTTTGTGCTGCATTGGTTGGCGCGGGCCTCGCCTTTCTTTGGTTTAACGCCTATCCAGCGACCGTCTTTATGGGAGATGTCGGCGCATTGGCGCTGGGCGGCGCGCTTGGTGTGGTGGCGATTGTGGTTCGGCAGGAGATTGTGCTCTTTGTGATGGGAGGCGTTTTCGTCGCCGAGACGCTCTCCGTAATCGCGCAGGTCGCCTACTTCAAGTACACGAAGAGGCGGTTTGGAGAGGGGCGTCGCATTCTTCGCATGGCACCCCTTCATCATCACTTTGAGGAGTCGGGCTGGAAGGAGACGCAGGTGGTGGTGAGATTTTGGATTGTCACCATGATGCTGGTTTTGGCGGGGCTTGCCACCCTGAAGATTCGATAGCCCATGGGCGAGCCGACCGACACCGTCTGGGCTCAACGATCCGCGCTGGTGCTCGGTGCCGGCGAGTCGGGGCTCGCCTGCGCCGAGTGGCTGGCGCGCCTGGGCGCAAAAGTCAGGCTGGCTGACAGCCGACCTCTCGCGGGGGTATCGCCTCCCCCTGGGGTGGATGCGGAGTTTGGCCTCGGCCATCCCATGCCTGAGCGGCTGCTCTCCGCCTGCGATGTCTTGGTTCTCTCTCCGGGCCTCAGTCCTCATCCAGATCGCGTTCACTCGGTATCCCACCTTGTTGAGGTGGCCCACGCTCGCGACATCCCCATCCTGGGAGAGCTGGATCTTTTTGAGGAGGCGCTTCAGAGCCTCGGCTCCGGTGCTTATGGGTCACCCACGAGGGAGTCGGATGAGCCAGAACTGGCCCTCGCTCGCCCTGCGGTGCTCGCAGTCACGGGGACCAATGGCAAGACCACCACCGTCAAGCTTACGGCCCATCTTCTGGAGAGTGTGGGTCTTGATGTGCAGATCGCTGGAAACGTGAGCCCCTCGATGCTTCGGGCACTCATGGATCGGCTAGATGCTCGGCGTCTCCCCCAGGTCTGGGTCCTTGAGCTCTCGAGCTTTCAACTTGCAAGCGCACTGCGGTTCACGCCAACGGCTAGCGTCATCCTGAATCTGACTGAGGACCATCTCGATTGGCATCGATCAATGGAAGACTATCGAGCGTCGAAACTGCGGGTCTATGGGTTGCCCCTGCCGGTCGGGCTGGCTCTTGTCTGTCGGGACGACGCTCAGCTCGAGGCGGCGGTGAGAGCGCATCTCGCCCGCCACTCGCAGAGGCCTGTCGAGACGATCAGTTTTGGCCTCTCTCCGTGCAGAGAGAGTGAACTCGGGTTTGGGCTCTACGCTGATGGGCTCGAATGGATGGTGCGCCAGATGCCCACAGGCGACGCCGACCCTTCCGCCCAACAATCGAGGCTGACGCGACTCATGCCCTCGGCCGCGATGCGACTTCAGGGTCGCCATAACCTGCTCAATGCGATGGCTGCGCTAGGCCTCGCCCAGGCCGTGACGGACGATTTGGCCGGCATGCTCCATGGGCTTAGAACCTATCTCGGAGAGCCGCATCGCTTGCAGTCCATTGCCGCTGCAGATGGGATCGAGTTCGTAGATGACAGTAAGGGAACCAATGTGGGTGCCACGGTCGCTGCCCTCGAGGGCGACGCGGTCCCTGTCGCCATCATTGTTGGGGGGGACGGTAAGGGCCAGTCTTTTGCACCGCTCTTTGAGGCCCTCCAGAGGCGCAACGCCATCGTGGTAGGCATTGGCAGGGACGGTCCCCTCATTGTGGAGGGCGCGCGTCAGCGGGGCCTCCACGCTGAGATGGCCGAGGACATGGCGGGCGCGGTGTCCATCGGATTCGCTGCGCTTCGCGCTCGGGTGGGAGAAGGGCGGGGTCAGCTTCTGCTGTCGCCAGCGTGTGCGAGTCTGGACATGTTTCAAAACTACGCTCATCGCGCAACGGTTTTTGCCCAAGCGGTCTCGGCACTCCTTGAGCGAGAGGGGGTGCAGGCATGATCGCCAAACGCCCAACGACGGGACCCTCGGCCGGTGGCATGGACCGAACGCTCTTTGGGGTGTTTGTATTCCTTCTGATGCTCGGGATGGTCATGGTCTACTCGGCCAACCTTCCGCTCCCGAGTGCCAATGCGAGCGAGGTCTTCTGGAAGCAGATGCGGGGCCACCCGCTTCACGTGGCCATTGGTCTGTGCGTCTTTGCAGTCATGCTCAGAGTCCCAGTTAAAACCCTGCAGCGCCTGTCGGGGGTGCTGTTTGGCGTGGGTATCTCATTGCTTCTTGTGGTCGCCGTGCTGAAGCTGGTCTGGGGCTCGGCCCTTCTGAAGGATGGCGCGGTCCGGGCCATACCCCTTGGGCCGCTCACCCTCCAGCCCTCTGAACTCATGAAGGTCTTTGCACTCTTGCTTGCCGCTGCGTATGCCACGCGTCGTCAGGACCGCATTCAGGAGCTCGTGAAGGGACTCGCCCCGATTGGCTCGCTGATGGTGGTGGTCATTGGACTTCTGCTTTACCAGCCCGACCTTGGTTCGACCATCGTGATCACCACAACGGTTGCGGCAGTTCTATTTCTCGGTGGTATGAATCTGCGCGTCATTCTGTTGTTGGTGGTGCTCATGGCAACGGTCTTCGGTCTCATGGTGTGGCTCACCCCCTGGCGACTTGGACGGCTCGTCTCTTATCTGTCGCCCTGTGACCCCACCCATGTGGCCAACACGGGTTACCAGCTCTGTGGAGCGCTCATTGCCTTTGGGCATGGCGGTCTGTTTGGCTCTGGACTGGGCACCGGGATTGCCAAGATGGGTCACCTTCCCCTTCCCCACACTGACTTCATCTTCGCAGTGATTGGTGAGGAACTCGGGTTTGTCGGTGTCGCAGGCCTGCTCATCACATTCGGATTTTTGATTCGACGGGCGATTCAGATCGGACGTCAAGCCATGTCTCAGGATCGACTCTTTGCAGGCCTGGTCGCTCAGGGCATTGGCGTGTGGATCGGCCTCCAGACTTTTATTCATGCCGGTGTCAATACGGGGCTGTTACCAACGAAGGGACTGACCCTGCCCTTCATCAGCCATGGAGGGAGCTCCATGCTGGTTGTCTGTATGGCCATGGGTATCTTGATGCGAATTGATCGAGAGAACCGCTCCGAGGCGCGAGGGGTCACACAGGATCTCAATACAAAGTCCCTGCCCGAGCCGGCAGTGGGTCTTCGGCCCCGGGGCTGGGCCAGGCGAGAGCTCGCATGAGTATCCCAGCCCTTGAGCGTCTTTGCATTGCGTCCGGCGGCACGGGAGGCCATATCTTCCCGGCCCTCGCGTTTGCCGAGCGTCTTCGCAGCGAGTCGGCCCATCCGGTCTGGCTTGGAACCAACCGTGGTCTTGAGCTGCGAGTGACCCGTGCGGCCGGCATCCCGTTCCATGCCTTGGCATTTGAGGGTGTTCGCGGCCGTGGCTTGAGAGCGTGGGTCATGCTGCCTCTCAGGCTTTTGCATGCGCTTTGGCAGGCACTCTCCATCCTGCGAGCGGAGCGACCTCAGGTGGTGGTGACCTTTGGCGGCTATGTCAGTTTTCCAGTGGGATTGGCGGCCCGACTGCTGGGGCATCCATTGGTCATCCATGAACAAAATGCGGTCATGGGTTCGGCCAATCGCTGGCTTGCCAAAATTGCGAACCGTGTTGCCGTGAGCTTTCCGCAGACACGCTTTGCTCCCGCCGAGTCGGGCGTCACCGGAAATCCTGTTCGCGCATCTCTCACCTCACTTGCTCCTGCCTCCGAGAGAATTCAGGCAAGGACGGGCGTGCCCCGCGTTCTGGTGATCGGCGGCAGTCTCGGGGCGAGACCTCTGAACGAGGCGATGCCGCAGGCGTTGCACAGCGCTCTGGCCTCCGGAGTCCGCTGGGAGATCTGGCATCAGACCGGACCTGCCGAGCAGGGGGTCACGGCCCAGCGATATGCCGACCATCACCTGACGGCCCGCGTCGATGCATTTATAGAGGACATGTCAGAGGCCTATCTGTGGGCGGATCTCGTGGTCTGCCGAGCGGGCGCGTCTACCGTGACAGAGCTCATGGCCCTGGGGCAGCCCGCTCTCTTTGTGCCTCTTCCGCATGCGATTGACGATCATCAGACAGCCAATGCTCGTGCCATGACCACGTCAGGTGGTGCCCGAATGGTCCCGCAGTCAGAGCACCTCGCAGGGGATCTCGCCCGAGAACTCATGGCCCTCGATCGAGCAACCCTGCTGGATTTGGCTCGGCTCGCAGAGCGTCAACGAGATGTCCATGCCTGTGAGCGTCTCGTAGAGCTTGTGAAGGACGCGATGACATGAAGCACAAGATTCAGACCCTTCACTTCATTGGGATCGGCGGCTCGGGAATGTCCGGCATTGCGGAAGTCCTCATGAATCAGGGTTTTTGCGTCCAAGGCTCTGACCTCCAAGGCAGTGCAGTCACGGAGCGACTCTCATCTCTTGGGGCTCGCGTGTTTGTCGGGCATGCGACTGAGCATATTGAGGGGGCTGATGCCGTAGTGATCTCCAGTGCGGTCAAGCCAGACAACCCCGAGCTGCGCGCTGCGCGTGCCGCAAAGATTCCAGTGGTCCCTCGAGCGCTGATGCTCAGTGAGCTCATGCGCATGAAACAGGGCATCGCGATCGCCGGCACGCATGGGAAGACAACGACAACGAGTCTGGTCGCCAGCATTCTTGCAGAGGGGGGGCAAGACCCAACCTTCGTGATTGGGGGTCGGCTCACAAGTGTCGGGGCGAATGCCCGCCTAGGGTTAGGAGAGGCCTTTGTGGCTGAGGCCGATGAATCGGACGGCTCGTTTCTCAATCTCATGCCCATGTTGGCGGTCATCACCAACATCGACGCAGACCACATGGAGACCTACGACCACGACCTTGCCAAGCTGAAACAGGCCTTCATCGCCTTCACCCAGAGGCTGCCTTTCTACGGAACAGCCATCGTCTGTCTTGATGACTTGGGTGTGCGCGAGATTTTGCCGTTCATCTCCAGGCCCGTGATCACCTACGGACTCCACCCCGAGGCGGACGTGCGCGCGGAGTCGCTCCAGGCCGATGGGCTCGCGATGACCTTTTCCTTGGTGAGGGAGGGCCGCTCACCCATGCCGTTGCGGATCAACCTACCCGGTGAGCACAACGTGCTCAACAGTCTGGCCGCCGTCTGTGTCGCCTTGGAACTCGGTGTGAGGGACGAGTCAATTGCCCGGGCCCTGAGCGAATTTAAGGGCGTTGGAAGACGTCTTCAGAGTTGGGGTGAGGTGACCTTTCCTTCGGGCTCAGTCGAATTGATCGATGACTATGGCCACCATCCGGCGGAGATCAAGGCGACGGTCGCTGCCGTTCGAGGCGCATTTCCCAATCGCCGTCTTGTGCTGGTCTTTCAGCCTCATCGCTTCAGTCGAACCAGGGACCTCTTTGAGGACTTCGTTCGAGTGCTGGGCGCTGTTGATGCGCTCATCCTCACAGAGGTCTACGCCGCCGGTGAGCAGCCACTTCCGGCTGCTGATGGCCGAACGCTGGCGCGGGCTGTTCGTCAGCGCGGCAAGGTGGAGCCGATATTCGTCGAGTCCATCGATGAGGTGGCGGACGCTCTGGACGCTTTGGTTCAGCCCGGTGATGTCGTGATGACGATGGGGGCGGGTTCCATCGGCGGGCTTCCCGGGCTTCTCGCTGGGAGGGGCCGCGCGTGAGGCGATCGCCGAATCGCGTGGCCGTCCTCATGGGCGGTGAGTCCGCCGAACGTGAGGTCTCCCTCATGTCCGGCACGGGAGTCATGCAAGCACTGGGACGATTGGGTATTCCAGCCGTTTCGTTTGACCCTCGCGAAATGCCGCTCTCAGAGCTCAAGGGCCTTGATGTGTCTGCCGCCTTTCTCGCCTTACATGGGAGATTCGGAGAGGATGGAACCGTTCAGGGAGCATTGGAGTGGTTGGGTCTTCCCTACACGGGTTCGGGCGTGATGGCCTCAGCCATCGCGATGGACAAGCCCATGACCAAACGCATCTGGCGAGCGGAGGGCATACCGACTCCCAAGTTCCTTCGCCTGACGGGTCGCGAGCGGTCGGAAGGGGTCATTGCAGAACTCGGGTTGCCCTTGGCGATTAAACCCGCACGCGAGGGGTCTTCACTCGGTTTCACGAAGCTCGAGCGGGTTGAAGATTTTGACCGGGCGGTGGACCTCGCCCGGCGTTACGACGATGGTGTCCTCGCAGAGGCATTTGTCGGAGGTCGCGAGTTCACGGTCGCCCTGCTCGGCGATGAGAGCGGAGAGGTCCAAGCCCTTCCCGTGATTGAGATCGTGGCCCCTCAGGGCAATTACGACTATCAGAATAAATACTTCGGTGAGGCGACGCGTTACATCTGTCCCGCCCCCGTTCCCGTTGAGATCGCTCAGCAGATGCAGTCCCTTTCTCTACGGGCCTTTCACGCCCTGGAATGCGAGGGCTGGGCACGCGTGGACATCCTCTGGGACGGCGTTGCTGAGCCCATGCTGCTTGAGATCAACACATGTCCGGGGCTCACAGATCATTCGCTGGTCCCCATGGCGGCCAAGGCGGCCGGATTCAGCTATGACCAGTTGGTGCTCCGAATTCTCTCTGGCGCTCGATTGAAGCTGAAGCGGGAGACAACGACATGAACCTGTTGCGAAGCCTCTGGCACTCCCCGAGCCTCCTCAATGGCCTCACGCGGGCCCTCATCGTGATCGCCACGCTGGCCCTCCTCTGGATCCTTGCTTACTGGGTTTCAAGCCAACCGGTGTTTGCGCTGCGCGTCGTCCAGGTGGAGACGATGGGGACGGACAAGACTCCTGACAGTGTCCTTCGCCATGTTCAGGAATCCGACCTTCGGCAGGCACTTGGTGCCGGAGGCTTTGAGCATGCCCTTCGCTCACCGTTGGAGCCCGGTCAGTCGGTTCTGATGACTCACCCATGGGTTCGTCAGGTGGCCATGCGACGGGTCTGGCCAAACCGTCTCGTTGTGCGCATCGAGGAGCATCAGCCGATCGCGTCATGGAGTGACGGTCGACTCCTGAATCGCTATGGAGAGCTCTTCGTAGGCGAGCGCACCGCTGCAAGCGAAGATGCCGAAGAGATTTATCAGTGCCGACTCATCGACCTTTCCGGCCCGGTGGGCAGTCACCTGCGAGTGCTTGAGCGAGCCGTAGATGTGGATGCAGTGCTCAGCGCCTACTCGCTTTCGCTTGACTCCCTGACGCTCTCAGCGCAGGCCTCCTGGAGTCTTGCCCTTGAGGGGGGGCCGGACTTCTCCCTTGGCCGAGAGGACCTGCCGACCGACTGGCGAAGCCGAGCCACCCTTGCCGCCCAGACACTGGCTCGTGTCGAAAAGTGGGTCGCCACGAATCAGCCGTCTGCCCAGGTTGCTCGCATCGACCTGCGATACGCAAACGGATTTGCCTTCTCGACGCAGCCGTCCCATTCGCGCCGCCAGCCGGTTCGGGAGCGGGCGGCCTCAACACCGAGCTGTTTGCACCATTACCGACAAGGAACTGCCCATGCCGCGTGAAGACAAAAGCCTTCTGGTTGGACTTGATATTGGAACCTCAAAAATTGTCGCCATCGTGGCGGAGGTTCAGGCAGATGGTCGGCTCGAGGTGATTGGCCTGGGCCAGTCTGAGAGCGATGGTCTCAAGAAGGGTGTGGTGGTGAACATTGACACCACGGTGGCGTCTATCCAGAAGGCCCTCGAGGAGGCGGAGTTGATGGCCGACTGCAAGATCTCCTCGGTCTGGACCGGCATCGCAGGCAGCCACATTCGAAGTTTTAACTCTTCCGGCATGGTGGCGATCAAGGAGAAGGAGGTCTCTCAGGCCGATATCGATCGGGTCATGGAGACGGCGACCGCGGTGAGCATTCCAGCTGACCAGCAGGTCCTGCATGTGCTTGCCCAAGAATTCATCATTGATGGCCAAGAGGGTGTTCGCCAGCCCCTTGGGATGAGTGGTGTCCGCCTCGAGGTTCGAGTGCACATCGTCACCGGCGCTGTGAGTGCTGCACAAAACATTGTGAAATGCATCCGTCGCTGCGGCCTCGAGGTCGAGCAACTCATTCTTCAGCCACTTGCATCTGCGCATGCTGTGCTCACCGAGGATGAGCGCGAACTCGGTGTAGCCCTCGTCGATATCGGCGGCGGCACAACCGATATTGCAATTTTCTCTGGCGGCGCGATCCGCCACACGGCGGTCATCCCGATTGCAGGCGATCAAATCACCAATGACATCGCCATGGCGCTCCGCACGCCGACCAAGGATGCGGAAGATATCAAGCGCCGCTATGGCGTGGCCAAGCAAACGCTCGCGGATGCACACGCCAGCTTTGAGGTTCCCGGACTCGGGGACCGAGGGCCACGGATGCTCTCCCACCAGTCTCTCTCCGCGGTGATTGAGCCGCGCGTCGAGGAACTGTTCTCGCTCGTTGCTCAGGTGATTCGTGAAAGCGGGTTTGAGGAGCTGCTCTCAAGCGGAATCGTGCTCACTGGTGGAAGCGCCCAGCTTCCCGGAATGGTCGAGCTCGGCGAAGACGTTTTTCTGAAACAGGTTCGTGTGGCGCGCCCCGGCTATCGGGGAAACCTCGCGGACGTGGTTGGAACCCCACGGTATGCCACCGCCATGGGGCTTCTGGATGAGGCAAGGGGGCAGGTGCGCGTGGATCAGGTGGACAGGCAGACCGGGTCACTCCGGGACACCGTCTCACGCATGAAGTCTTGGTTTATGGGCAATTTTTGATCGATTCGATCGAAGGAGGACGTGATGAGTTTTGAAATGCTCGAAGTAGAGCCCATCGGCACCATCATCAAGGTGGTCGGGGTGGGAGGCGCTGGCGGCAATGCTGTACAGCACATGATTAACCGAAAAGTTCAGGGCGTCGAGTTCATCGTCGCCAACACGGACGCGCAGGCGCTCGAGAGGTCTGAGGCTCACCGAGTCATTCAGCTCGGCGAGTCTGGGCTCGGTGCTGGCGCAAAACCAGAGGCGGGAAGGGCCGCGGCCGAATCCGACCGGGCGCGCATTGTGGAGGCGCTGCGAGGTGCCCATATGGTGTTTATCACCGCTGGAATGGGAGGGGGCACCGGCACCGGAGCCGCACCGGTGGTGGCGGAGGTGGCCAAGGAGCTCGGTGCGCTCACCGTGGCCGTGGTGACCAAGCCTTTTTCTTTCGAAGGTGATCGCCGCCTGCGCTCTGCGGAGGCAGGCCTGGCGGAGCTCGAGGACAAGGTGGACTCCCTCATTGTCATCCTCAATGAGAAGCTTGAAGAGGTGTTGGGCGATGACATCAGTCAGGTTGATGCGTTCTCTGCCGCGGATGACGTGCTCAACAAGGCGGTTGCTGGAATTGCAGAAATCATCAATGTGAAGGGCAGCATCAACGTGGACTTCCAGGACGTGAAGACAGTCATGAGCGAGCAGGGCAAGGCCATGATGGGAACGGGTGCAGCCAGCGGCGAAAACCGGGCTCGACTGGCGGCCGAGCAGGCCGTTCGAAGCCCCCTCCTCGAGGGTGTGGATCTCTCGGGCGCCCGCGGAATCCTGGTGAACATCAGTGCGAGCCAGGCACTCAAGCTCAAAGAGACAAAGGTCGCGATGGAGGCCATTCGAAGCTTTGCCGCAGACGACGCGACCATCATCTTTGGAACCGTCTACGATGAGTCGATGGGTGACGAGATGCGCGTGACGGTGGTGGCCACGGGCCTGGGCCAGACCCGTCGGCGGCCCACGCTCGTGACGCCCGTCGTGTCAAATCCCATCACGCTCAAGGCCACCGGCACGCACGATGCAGTGGGCGATCTCCCAGATGCGATGTCACCGTCCTCCACCGAGCCTGTCACCGGACCACGCAACTACACGCCTCTCGATCAGCCTGCCATCTGGCGCGCTGGCGCGAAGAGTGAGGCCGCTGCGCGAGTGATTGCTCTTGAAGAGGGGGGTATGGACCGACTCGATATCCCCGCGTTTTTGCGCAAGCAAGCCGACTAGCAAGAAGCCCTTCGCTCCGTGCCGGCAGCCTTCCTCCGACTGCTGGCACACTGAGAAGATTCCCGGACGAGGCCTGCCTGCCTCGTCCGGCTTTTCATCCACCTTCTCTCGAGGAGCATTCATGACCATTCAATCCGGCCAGGCCCTGCCCAACGCCACCCTTTACGAGTACGTCCACGAGGAGAGCGCGGGCTGCGCCATCGGTCCCAATGCCTTTCAAGTCTCTGACCTCGTGCGAGGCAAGAAAATCGTTATTTTCGGCCTGCCAGGCGCCTTCACGCCCACCTGCTCGGCCAAGCACGTTCCCGGGTTTGTGTCTCATCACGACGAGTTCACGGCCAAGGGGGTTGATGAAATTTGGTGTGTCTCCGTCAACGATGCCTTTGTGATGGATGCCTGGGGTCGGGAGATGGGCGTCAATGGCACGGTGCGTCTTTTTGGAGATGGCAGCGCTGAGTTTTCGAAGGCCGTCGGACTCACCCTGGACCTGACGGGCCGAGGCCTTGGACTTCGTTCGAATCGCTACGCCATGTTCGTGGATAACGGCATCGTTCAGTGGGTTCAGGTGGAAGAGCCCGGTCAATTTTCCGTGAGCAGCGCTGAGGCGGTGCTCAGCCGTCTCGGGTAAGCACTTCGCGTGCTGCGTCAACGCACCCTCAGATCACCCGTCTTCGCAGAAGGGCTTGGCCTACACAGTGGTCGGCGGGTCCGCCTCGACCTGATTCCCGCGGCCGCCGATCACGGTGTGGTGTTTCGCCGAGGCGATCTGCCGGCGCCAAACGAGATCGTCTCCGGGGCGGCGGCCGTGGGCGACACCCGACTGGCCTCCACTGTTTCGAGTGGCGATGTGAGAGTTGCGACGGTGGAGCATCTGATGTCGGCGCTCTCGGGCCTGGGAGTGGACAACGTCGTGGTCGAGGTCGACGCAGAAGAGGTGCCCATCATGGACGGGAGTGCCGCAAGTTTTGTGCACCTGATTCGATCTGCCGGCATTGTCGAGCAGGACCAGCCCAAGAGGTTTCTGGAAGTACTCAGGCCCGTGGAGGTTCGAGAGGGGGACAAGTGGGCGCGCCTGGAGCCCTATTTCGGCTTTCGACTCTCTTTCACGATTGACTTTTCTCACCCGGCCATCGATGCCACCGGCCAGGACGTTCAGGTCGATTTTGAGAGCACCTCCTTTGTCGACGAGATCGCCCGAGCCCGAACCTTTGGCTTCATGCGAGATGTTGATGCGCTCAGGGCCAAGGGCCTCGCCCTGGGGGGCGGACTCGATAACGCGATCGTGCTTGATGAGCATCGCATCTTGAATCCGGAGGGACTTCGACGACCAGACGAATTCGCCATGCACAAGGCGCTCGATGCGATCGGAGATTTGTATCTTCTGGGTCGGCCCCTCCTCGCATCGTATCGAGCCTTCAAGGCCGGGCACGCCCTCAATAACCAGCTACTGAGAACTCTTCTAAGCGACCCTGGGGCATGGGTGGAGCGCTCTTTCGACGACCTGAGTGTCGCCCCCCTTGCATGGTCGCGTCAGTGGTCTTGGGCCTGAATGAGCGCAAGAAGTCGTGCTCGTGCTTCGCCCGGGATGGCGGGTCGGTCCGGTGCAGACGGAGGGGGCCGATTAGCCACGGCCTTCACGGCTCGCACTCTAATTGTCTGAAAGCCAAGCCCCCTTGTTTTTGCCTCGGCGAGCAGATTCGGCCCCGCAAGACGAACGCGCGCCGCGGCAGAGTGGCTTGAGACCACGAGCACCAATTCGCTGCCACGGAGCCCCTTAGCGGGATCTGCTCTGTGGGCAGAGACGAGCGTCGGCAGAAGACCCTTGAGACCCACCTCACAGAGCGCCTCACTCAACACTCGAACGAGGGCTGCGCCCTCCTCCATGCGGTCATTCCGAAGGGCGCCATGAAGCGCCTCGCCGAGGCCACGAAAGGGATTCTTCATAGTGGCCATGCTACCCTAGCCTCCCTATGATCAGCAGTCTTCTTGCCGCGGTTTTTGGCAGCCGCAATCAGCGACTCATCCAGACTTATCAGGCCCGTGTTGACGCCATCGCGCGGCTTGAGTCCCGTTATCAGGCCATGTCCGACGTCCAGTTGCAGGCCTGCACAGCTGATTTTCGCGCGCGCCTCTCGAATGGCGAGACCCTCTCCTCTCTTCTGCCCGAGGCTTTTGCAGTCTGCCGAGAGGCCAGTCGTCGAGTGCTGGGAATGCGCCACTTTGACGTCCAACTGATTGGCGGCATGGTTCTGCACGACGGCAAGATCGCGGAGATGCGAACCGGGGAAGGCAAGACGCTGATGGCCACCCTCCCGGCCTACTTGAATGCTCTGCCGGCCCGTGGAGTGCACGTGGTCACGGTGAACGAGTACCTCGCTCAGCGCGATGCCGAGTGGATGGGCCGCCTCTATGGCTTCCTAGGCCTGACCACCGGCGTGAACCTCGCAAGTCTCGATTCCGACGAGAAGCGACAGGCTTACTCAGCCGACATCACCTACGGGACCAATAACGAGTTCGGTTTTGACTACCTTCGCGACAACATGGTCACCGAGCGCTCTCGCAGGGCGCAGCGTGGCCTGGTCTACGCAATCGTCGACGAGGTCGACTCTATCCTGATCGATGAGGCAAGGACCCCGCTCATCATCTCCGGGCAGGCCGAAGACACCACCCATCTCTACCAGTCCGTGGACCAGATCCCATCTCGTCTTACGCGTCAGGAGAAGGAGGATGGTCCGGGCGACTACTTCCTCGACGAAAAGGGCCGTCAGGTCCACCTCTCCGAATCCGGCTTCGAGAGGGCTGAGCAGATTCTTGAAGAGCTCGGGCTTCTGCCCGCAGGCGCCAGTCTCTACGACGCGGCCCACATTACCCTCCTTCATCACCTCATGGGCGCTCTGCGAGCCCATACTCTGTACTTCAAGGATCAGCACTATGTGGTCCAGAAGGGCCAGGTCGTCATCGTCGATGAGTTCACGGGGCGGCTGATGTCCGGTCGGCGATGGTCCGACGGCCTTCATCAGGCAGTCGAGGCCAAGGAGCGGGTGAGCATCGAGCCAGAAAACCAGACGCTCGCGTCCATCACCTTTCAAAACTATTTCCGGATGTACGAGAAGCTGGCTGGCATGACCGGAACAGCCGACACCGAGGCCTTCGAGTTTCAGCAGATATACGGCCTTGAGACCGTGATTGTTCCAACCCATCGGCCCATGGTTCGCAAGGATCTGCAGGATCAGATCTTTCGAACGCAAGAGGAGAAGGTGGAGGCCATCATTGCCGACATCCGAGAGCGGCACGCCCGAGGGCAGCCGGTTCTGGTCGGAACGACCTCAATCGAGAGCTCTGAGCTGCTCTCCGGCCTCTTGAAGAAGGCGGGCCTTGAGCATCAGGTGCTGAACGCCAAGCAGCATGAGCGCGAGGCAGAGATCGTTGCGCAGGCTGGGCGCCCAGGCGTCATTACCATTGCCACCAATATGGCTGGGCGGGGCACTGACATTGTGCTGGGCGGAAGCATCGAGAAGACCGTAGAGGCCCTCAACCACAAGGGGCTGCCAGAGTCCGAGCGGGCTCAGCAGGAGGCAGCCCTTCGTTCTGAATGGCAGGAGCGCCACGATGCAGTCGTTGCGGCGGGCGGGCTTCATATTGTGGGCACCGAACGGCACGAATCCCGTCGAATCGACAACCAACTCAGGGGTCGCTCGGGACGCCAGGGGGACCCAGGTTCTTCACGCTTCTACCTGTCGATGGATGACCCACTCCTTCGCATCTTTGCGGGCGAGCGCATGAAAGCCATCATGGATCGACTCGGGGTCCCCAGGGGGGAGCCGATTGAGGCGGGCATGGTTTCACGATCGATCGAGGGCGCTCAGCGCAAGGTTGAGAACCGAAATTTCGATATCCGCAAGCAGTTGCTCGAGTACGACAATGTGGCCAACGAGCAGCGCAAGATCATTTATGCGCAGCGCAATGAGATTCTCGAAGCCGAGCAACTCACCGACCTCGTGGCTCAACTGCGCGAGGGTGCGATTGAGTCGGTGGTTCGCACCTACGTGCCGTCGGAGAGCATTGAAGAGCAGTGGGACTTGGCAGGACTGGAGCGGCAACTCTTGGAGAGTTTCCGGCTGACCATCTCTCTCACCCGCCTGGCCGAGCAAGACAACGAACTTCTCGATGAGGACATCGCCTCGAGCGTGGTTGAGGCCGCCCACCAGGCCTACCGTTCCAAGGTGGCTCGCGTGGAGCCTCAGGCCTTCGCAGAGTTTGAGCGCTCCGTGCTGCTTCAGCACCTTGACTCCGCCTGGCGAGAGCACCTCGCGGCGCTGGACCATCTGCGTCAAGGCATTCATCTTCGGGGCTATGCTCAGAAGGACCCCAAGCAGGAGTACAAGCGAGAGTCGTTTGCTTTGTTTGAACAGTTGCTTGAGCGCGTTCGTGACCAGGTGACTCAGGTCCTGATGTCGGTTGAAATTGCCAGCGAGGAGGAGATCAATGCCGCGCTTGAGCGAGCACATAAGGCGGATCAGGCGCCAGCGTCCCTGAGCTTTAATCACCCTAGCCTTGATCCCCAGGCGTCCTTCTCCGCAGAGAATCCAGAGGCGCTCGCCCTGGCCGCGCAGGATGTGGGGGTGGGGGGCGCCACGTCAGAGACGGGCCCCAGTGGCCCCGTTCGACGGGAGGGCCCTAAGGTGGGCCGAAACGACCCATGTCCTTGCGGGAGCGGTCAAAAATTCAAGGCCTGCCACGGGCGGCTCGGGTAGTTCGTCGGGCCTCGATTTCGCATGCCGGTTCGCCTTCCACTGCCCCAGGCCGATGCGCTTTTTCCCGTCCGAGGGGTTCGTCTGGGCGTGGCTTCTGCGGGCATTCGGAAAAAGGCCCGGCACGACGTGCTTGTGGTCGCACTGGATGAGGGGGCCACGGTCGCGGGGGTGTTCACCCAGAACGCATTCTGTGCTGCCCCTGTTCAGATCTGCCGTCAGCACCTGGCCCGAGGTCAGGGCCACCGCGCGTGGCTGGTCAATACAGGATGCGCCAATGCGGGGACGGGCGCTCAGGGGCTGAGTGACGCCCGACAGAGTTGTTCTCTTTTGGCTGAGCAGCTGCAGGTGTCGCCTGAGGCCGTCCTCCCATTTTCGACGGGCGTCATCCTTGAGCACCTTCCCATGGACCGACTCGCTCAGGGCTTGCGCGACGCCTGCGCAAACCTCGGACAGGCGAACTGGCTTGATGCCGCTCAGGCCATCATGACCACCGATACCCAGCCCAAGGCCGCGAGCCGGCGCCTTCAGATTCGCGGCGAGACCATCACCATCACCGGAGTATCGAAAGGGGCCGGAATGATCCGACCCGACATGGCCACCATGCTGAGCTTCGTCGCCTGCGACCTTGCGATCCCGCAGGCCTTGCTGGCTGCCCTCACTCGAGAGGCGGCGGATGAGTCCTTCAATGCCATCACCATCGATGGTGATACGTCGACAAACGACTCTTTTGTAACCGCTGCGACCGGCGCATCGGGGGTCTCGCTGGGCCATCAAGACATCGGAAGCGCTGAGTGGGCCGCCTTTCGAGAGGCTTTTGTGAGTCTCTGTGTCGAATTGGCCCAGGCCATCGTTCGTGATGGTGAGGGTGCGACGAAGTTCATCTCCATTCGCGTGGACGGCGCAATGTCCCGCGCAGAGGCTCGACAGGTCGCGTATGCCGTGGGCCACTCTCCCTTGGTGAAGACGGCCTTCTTTGCGAGCGACCCAAATCTTGGCCGAATCCTCGCCGCCATTGGATACAGCGGAGTTCCCGCTCTTGATGTCAACCTCGTGACGGTTCACCTCGACGATGTTCTCGTGGCAGAGGGGGGCGGAAGGGCAACGAGCTACACCGAGTCGGCCGGGCAAGCCGTCATGCAGAAGCAAGAGATTCTTGTTCGAATCCACCTTGGACGAGGCACAGCCTCCGCCTGTGTGTTTACCTGCGACCTTTCGCACGACTACGTGAGTATCAATGCCGACTACCGGTCCTGACTCGGACAGACTCTCCACCTCGATCGAGGCTCTGCTTGCTCGGATTGATCAGCTTTTGCCAACCCCAGAACCACCAGACTTCCGCGCCCACGACGCCTTTCGGTGGACGCGTCGAGGATCCGCCTTTGGAACCACCTCTTATGCGAAGCCTCTCCCTCAGGTGGCACACATGCGACTCGCTGACTTGCGGCACATTGAGCATCAGGCTGAGCGCGTGTTGCGCAACACGCAGCAGTTCGTTCGGGGCCTCCCAGCGAACAATGTTCTGCTCACCGGTGCGCGGGGCACTGGAAAGTCGTCCCTGGTCCGAGCCTGTCTGAGCGAGTTCGGCGGACAGGGCCTCCGGCTTATTGAGGTCGATAAGACCGACCTCGCGGATCTGCCTCTTATGACCGAGATGGTGTCTAACCGCCCAGAGCGCTTCATTGTGTTCTGCGACGACCTCTCCTTTGAGTCAGAGGACGCCGGCTACAAGTCTCTCAAAGCCGTGCTCGATGGGGGGCTCTCTGCACAGGGCTCCAACCTGCTCGTCTACGCGACGTCCAACCGTCGACACCTCCTGCCGCAGCTCATGTCGGATAACCTCTCCGTTCGAACCGATTCGCTTGGCGAGATCCACCCCGGAGAGAGCATTGAGGAAAAGGTGTCCTTGTCGGACCGCTTCGGACTCTGGGTTTCCTTTCATGCATTTACGCAGACGGATTACCTCGACATCGTGGCGCACTGGCTCGTGCAGTTCGGGTGCGAGGTGAACGAGCAGGCGCAGCGAGAAGCGCTGCAGTGGGCGAGCGAGCGGGGAGCTCGGTCTGGCCGGATTGCGTTGGCTTTCGCAAAAGACTGGGCGGGGCGCGCTGGTCTCGGTGCCTGATCGCGTTTTGGTGGCGGTGGGGTTGGTTTTCTCCCCAGACGGTCGAGTGCTCATGACGAGTCGGCCTTCGGGAAAGGTGTATTCGGGATGGTGGGAGTTTCCGGGCGGAAAACTCGAAGCTGGGGAGTCAGCCAGCGAGGCCCTTGCCCGAGAGCTTTACGAGGAGCTCGGCCTTGAGCTCACCGCCCGTGAGATGGTGAGAGCGCTCTGGACCGACGACTTCGACTACAGCCACGCGCTCGTGTCCCTGAGTTTCTGTGAAATTCGCTTGGCTGGGGTTGAGACGATTCAGAGGGTGCATGCCCGCGAGGGGCAACAGTGGGTCTGGGTTGCGCACAACGAGTCAGCCCCGACCCCTGTCTTACCAGCAAGCAGGCCGGTGCTTGAACGAATTAGACCGTTGATGCGGGGCGGCTTAGAACTCGCATAGGGCGATTTGGAAAGGAACGGGCTCCGAGAGGGTTTCGGGCTGAAGCAGTTGATTGATGGTTCGGAACCGCACGGCAACAGTGAATTTGTTAGCACTCATATCGCAGATTAGCTCTCGGTCGCTCTCGACCCAGACCCGAATCAGTCGGGCTTGCCGGCCGTTGGGGTTCATCTCGAAGCGGCCCTCTTCGGCGATCTGGCTCGTTGGGTCTGCCACCTCGCGAATCAGCCTAAGGCTCAGGCGAGCAGCGGACAAGATGGGGCGGAGGTGATCGAGCCATTCGTGCATGTTTGCCTGACGCTGCTCCGGCGCGCGCAGAAGCCAGGCATAGAGAACAGGCATATCGAAAGGACACGCACCGGCCGGAATGCTGCTTCGTCCCTTGAGCGCCGTGAGAAAGTCGATTTCGGCGAGGTGGGGACCCATTCGAGTGGGGGCGTCAGCCAGGCGCTCATGCAGGTGGTTGACCTGAGAGAGCACCTCCTCGAGCTTCTCAAGCGCGACGCCGGGCTCGCCCTGAAAGCGGGCGAGCTGCTGCCGCTGACGCTCGAGTTCCTGGAGAAGTTCGTGCTTGATATCGCTTCGAGTCGAGAGAAGGTCGTAGAGCTCGAACTGAACGCGGAGCCACTCTAGGTGGGCGTGCTCTGACGTCTCTTCCATGAGCGCCTCAAGACGATGCGCGAGGCATTCAAACCGCATCATGGTCCTCACTCGCTCACTGCATGGCAATTCAAACAGCCGCGTGCTGGAGGAGAGTGGGCGGTTGGCGGTGCGCATCATCGCCCGATTATGGCCGAATGCCCGGCTCCGAAGCGGCCTGCGGGGGTGATCTCTGGTCAAGGCAGGCCAACAGAGACCGATGGAGCTCGCGAACGGCCGCCCGCAGGTCATCGGGCGTGCCGTTGTTGGAGAGCACGATGTCGGCTGCCGCCAGGCGCTGAGCGCGAGTAGCCTGACGGGCGAGCATGCCATCAAGAGTGTCTTGGGCAATCGGCTGACGAGCAAGGACACGAGCCCTCTGAACGTCCTCGGGAAGATCGATGACCACGACGCGCCAGACCCAGTCGGGCCTTTGGGACCCCTGGGTCTCGACCCAGAGCGGAACCGCATAGACGACGTAGGGCCCTTGGGCGCGGGCGAGCTCAAGGCGAGCCTCATCGCGGACCAGTGGATGAACGATGCCCTCAAGCTGCCTGAGTGCTTCCGGGTCTTTAAAAGCCAGGGAGCGCATGGCATCCCGATTGAGGGCGCCGTCCTCTTGAAGCAGCTGCGAACCAAAGATACTCAGGATGCCCGGTATGGCTCGTCCTCCCGAAGCCGTCACCCGATGCGCGATCTCGTCCGCATCGACAATTGCGATGCCAAGCGACCTGAACGCGTTGCAAGCGCTGGACTTCCCGGCGCCCATGCCGCCGGTGAGAACGAGGACGGGTGGGGCTGTCATGGCGCGCCAGAGAGAACCAAGGGCCAGACCAGTAGGCCCGCCATCGCCAAAGCAGGGGCAAACGGCAGACGAGTCTGACGTGACCAGTCCCTGGCGAGAGCGCCCCAGAGGACGACGGGGACCATGAGAAGGCCTGCCAGGGCGAGCACCCAGGGCAACCCCTCCACACCAAGCCAGACGCCCATGGCTGCAAGAAGCCAGAGGTCTCCGCGACCGATCGTCGGCGAGGGACTTGGTCGGCGCATCGAGAGGAGTCGGTCGATGGCCCAGGGTAGGCCGAAGCCCAAGAGGCCTCCCCCGATCGCCTCAAAGACTGGGACGGAAAAGCCCAGTAGCGAGGCGAACAAGCCGATGACTCCGAGGCTGAGGGTGATTCGGTCTGGCACAAGCCGAACCAATAGGTCGATGCGAGCCGCACAGACCAGCGAGCCCACCCAGATGGCGCTGAGAAGGCCGAGCGCAAGGGAGTCCTGTTGGGTGACGGCCCACAAGGGAGGCACCGTTGCGATCTGGCTTGTCATGGCCGCAGCAAGCACGACACTCAGGGCCGACCAGAGGAGCGCTCGAGAGCGTGAGAGCCTTGGGTCGGGCCCGAGCCAGCGCTCGCATTCTGTTCGAGCGAGTCGGCTTGCGATGAGTTGGACGGGCGCTACCAACCCAACGCCCAGGATGACGATGAGAAGGGGCTCAGCCGACGAGTTCACTGTTGTCGTCATGAAGCGAGGCGGGTCGGTGAATAAGCACCCGTCGAATCACGCGACCCTGAACCTGAAGAATCTCAAGGGCCACGCCATTGATTTTTAGGCTGAGGTTTGATTCAGGGATGTCTTGCAGGGCCTCGAGGATCAGCCCATTGATGGTTCGAGGCCCATCGATGGGCAGGCTGAGTCCGAGCCGGCGGTTGAGGTCTCGAACGAGACTCACCCCGTCGACCGTGACAGTCCGGTCCTCATCCCATTCGAGTCTTTTACCGTGAGGGCTTGGCCCCTCTGTGGAGAGCTCCCCCATCATCTCCTCCACGATGTCTTGGAGGGTGACGAGCCCGAGCACCTCGCCGTATTCGTCAACCACCATCGCGAGCCGGCTGGGATTCTGCTGAAAGAAGGTCATCTGGGTGAAGAGGCTCGTCCCCGAGGGGATGTAGTAGGGAGGCTGCAGAGACTCTATGAGCGCCTCTTTCCGAAAGCCGTCGTGGGCCAGCATGCCAATGGCCTTTCGAACATAGAGAACGCCCTCGATCTGGCTCAGGTCGCCCCGAAAGACGGGCAGCTTGTTGTGAAAGGAGGTGGACATCTGCTCCAGAATGGCGGCGTCTGAATCCTCTAGGTTAAGAGCCTCGATTCGTCCCCGGGGAATCATGACGTCGTCGACGGTGAGGTCCTCGAGGTCAATGAGGTTCAGAAGAATGCTTCGGTGCTGGCTGGGGATGAAGGCCGTTGACTCAAGGACTGCAGCTCGAAGATCTTCGGTTGTCAGACCGGCCTGACTGCCCTGCTTGGATGTGAGCCGAAAAAGGCCCAAGAGGCCAGAGACCAGCAGGTTGATTGCCCAGACCAGCGGACTGAGCAGGGTGACCAGGGGCGTGAGCCAGAAGCTCGACCCCATGGCGACGGCCTCAGGGCGATTTGCACCAATGACCTTCGGAATGATTTCTCCAAAGATGATGAGGAGCGTGGCCGAGACGGCCGTTGCCAGAGCGAGCACCTCGTCGTTATTTCCGAATGAGTAGATGGCAAAAGCCGTAATGACTGTCGAGAGCGCGGCATTCACCAGGTTGTTCCCGAGTAGGACGGTTGCGAGCAGTCGGTCCGTCTTGGCGAGCAGCGCGAGAACTTGTTTTGCACCGCGCCGGCCCTTTGACGCGAGATGTTTCATTCGGTATCTGTTGACCGACATGAGGCTGGTCTCGGACATCGAGAACAGCGCGGAGATCAGCACGAGGGTGACGAGGGCCAAGAGAAGGGCCCAGGGGGAGATGTCGCTCAAGCGTGAAGGGCGAAGAGCATACGAGCGCCGGTGGTTTCAGACGCCCTAGTGTAGGCGATTTAGGGGAGCCCTCTTCGCGATGTTGATGGTCGGGGTGAGAGGATTCGAACCTCCGACTCCTGCGTCCCGAACGCAGTACTCTACCAGGCTGAGCTACACCCCGACGCTCGCTCCGAAGGCCTAACTGTGGCGCTCCAGGACGAAGGAGGCCAAGTCTAGCAGGGATGTTTTGAAGGGGGATGAGGGAAGGGCGTCGAGGCCTGAGACGGCCAAGTCCACCTCTGCCCGAGCCACCTCTGTGGCGTAGTCGAGGACCCCGGAACTCCGTACCTCCGAGAGAATGGCCTCAATGTCTGCCTGGTCGGGTTGTACGATGGCCTTGGCAACCCGCTCGCGCGTCTGTGGCGTTCCGCGTGAGAGCAGGGTGATGATCGGCAGCGTGGGCTTGCCCTCTCGGAGATCGTCCCCGAGCTGTTTGCCCATTTCACCCTCACTCCCCGCGAAATCCAAAATATCGTCGACCAACTGAAACGCGGTGCCGAGGTGGCGACCGTAGCAGCCCAGGCCTGCGATGATCTCGGGGTGGAGGCCTCGGTACACGGCAGGCAGGCGGGCAGAGGCCTCAAAGAGCTTGGCGGTCTTAAAGCGAATGACTTGGAGGTATCGCGCCTCGTCAACATCCGGGTCTTGGCAGTTCATCAGCTGAAGTACCTCGCCCTCCGCGATGACGTTGGTGGCCTCGGCCAACACGCCCATCACGGGGAGAGAGTCGAGGCCCACCATCATCTGGAAGGCCCTTGAGTAGAGGAAGTCGCCGACGAGGACGCTGGCCGCATTTCCAAACACGGCATTGGCGGTTGCCCGATTTCGACGCAGACTCGATTCGTCCACCACATCGTCATGGAGCAGGGTCGCCGTGTGAATAAACTCCACGATGGCGGCGAGCTCGAGAGTGGCTGGGCTCGCGGGCAGCAGGGGGGGAGTGTGCTTCAGGGATGCGGCAATGTCGTGTGTGGCACCTGCAGCCAGCAGGACGAGAACGGGCCGAATCCGTTTTCCGCCGCCTTGAATGATGTATTGGGACACCTGTTCGACCAGAGGCACGCTGGTCTGGAGCCTCTCGTGGATGACGTCGTCCAGGGCGACCATCGCATCAGCGACAGGGGCCATGATCGAGGGGTAGGAGTGGATCATCTCCCCCACTCTAGCAAGGACGGCCCAGCGAGACCTGCGGGTCCGCAGAAGCGCTTGATTTTTTGAGACTTCTTTCTTAAACTATACGACTTTTCTGCGGAATAACGACGGGGATTTCACGATGTATGCAGTGATTCGAACAGGCGGCAAACAATATCGGGTGGCGCCGGGAGAGCGGCTTCGCGTGGAGACGCTCGTGGCTGAGCCCGGTCAAGAGGTGGTGTTGTCAGACGTGCTCGCCATGGGCGAGGGCGAGTCCCTGCAGATGGGGAGCCCCATGCTCTCGGGCGCCAGCGTGAAGGCCCTCGTGACGCAGCATGGCCGCGGAGAGAAAGTTCGTATTTTCAAGCACCGTCGTCGTAAGCATTATGCGAAGACCCAAGGCCATCGCCAAAACTTCACCGAGATTGAGATTCGGTCCTTGGTGAGGCCCGACGGCACCGAGGTCCACGCGTCCTGAATCGCTCAGAGCGTGGCAAGAGGCATTTAGAAGGGTTAGAGGGAGCAGACTTCAATGGCACAGAAAAAAGGCGGCGGCTCAACGCGAAATGGTCGAGATTCCGAGTCAAAAAGACTCGGCGTGAAGCGCTTTGGCGGAGAGTCCATCTCGGCCGGGAGCATCATCGTGCGTCAGCGGGGTACCACCTTTCACGCAGGGCCGAATGTCGGCATGGGCAAGGACCACACGCTCTATGCACTGGTGGATGGCAAGGTGCAGTTTTCCGTTCAGGGACCTCTGAAGCGATCCACAGTGAGTATCGTTTCAGAAGCAGCCGAGTAAGCCCACCTCGGCCCACATCGGGCCGAGTTCAACCCTCCGGGGCGGGCCGCTCCACCACCGAGGGTTTTTCATGAAGTTCATCGACGAAGCCATCATTGAGGTCCATGCCGGAAAGGGTGGCAATGGCGTGGCGGCGTTTCGTCGCGAGAAGTTCATCCCCAAGGGTGGTCCCAGCGGTGGTGACGGGGGTCGGGGGGGCTCGATCTTCGCGGTCGCTGATCGCAACATCAATACCCTTATTGACTATCGCTATGCACGGGTTCATCGAGCGCGCGGCGGGGAGCAGGGCCAAGGATCCGATCGTTATGGCGCTGGGGCGGAGGACATCACGCTTCGCCTCCCCGTTGGCACCATCGTCTTTGATGCAGACACCGGCGAGCAACTCTTCGACCTCGACAGGCATGGGGAGCGAGTTCTTCTGGCCAAGGGTGGGCAGGGAGGCCTTGGGAACCTTCACTTCAAGTCGAGTATTAATCGGGCCCCGAGGCAGTGCACGCCGGGAGAGCCGGGCGAGTCGCGTCGTCTTCGATTCGAACTGAAGGTTCTTGCCGACGTGGGTCTTCTCGGAATGCCCAATGCGGGCAAGTCTACCCTCGTGGCATCGTGCTCGAATGCACGACCCAAGGTTGCGGACTACCCGTTCACCACGTTAAACCCCCAGCTGGGTGTGGTGCGAACCGGACCTGCCAAAAGCTTCGTTATCGCGGATATCCCTGGACTCATTGAGGGAGCGGCCGAAGGGGCAGGACTGGGCCACCAGTTCCTTCGGCACATTCAGCGCACACGGCTACTCCTGCACCTGCTTGACTTTGCCCCGATGGACGGAGACTCCGACGAGACGACCATTGTGAGCAAGCTCGTGAGGGACGTTCGCACCATTTCCGAAGAGCTCGTCCGCTTTGACCCCGAACTTCTCAAGAAACCGCGCTGGCTGATTCTGAACAAGGTCGACCTGTTGCCTGATTCCCAGTGGACGACGCGCTGGAAGGCCGTGAATAAGTCTCTGCGCTGGAAGGGCGAGGTACGACCGATATCAGGCCTCACCCAACAAGGACTCTCCGAGTTGATGCACGACATTCAGACCTGGCTTGATGCTCAACAAGAGGGTCAGATTGAGGATGCCCAACCCGATGTACGCTTTGCCCATCATGCAGACCAGTCGCCCTGAGATTCAGGCTGCTCGCCGTTGGGTGGTGAAGCTCGGATCCAGCCTGGTGACCAATCAGGGCCGCGGGGTCGACCTAGAGGCCGTGACCGCATTTGCCTCGCAGGTGGCAGACCTTCGCGCACAGGGCCATCAGGTCGTGATGGTCTCAAGCGGTGCCATCGCAGAGGGAATGAAACGACTCGGCTGGGGCAGGCGCCCCCACGAGATTCACGACTTACAGGCGGCGGCGGCCGTCGGTCAGATGGGGCTGGCCCAGGCATACGATGCCGGCTTCTCGCGATTTGCCCTGCAGACCGCGCAGATCCTGCTCACCCATGAGGACATCGCAGATCGACGCCGCTACTTGAATGCTCGATCGACGCTGAGGACCTTGCTCGACCTGGGTGTCGTTCCCATCGTGAACGAAAACGACACCGTGGTGACTGATGAGATTAAGCTCGGAGACAACGATACGCTCGCGGCCCTGGTCACCAACCTGCTGGAGGCGGATGTCCTGGTGATTCTCACCGACCAGGCGGGGCTCTTCTCCTCCGATCCGCGCAAGGATCCCTCAGCAAAGCTCATTGAGCGAGCGAGCGCATCTCATGCGTCGCTTGTCCAGATGGCGGGTGGCGCTGGATCGATGATTGGAACCGGCGGGATGGCTACCAAGGTGAGGGCTGCTCGGCGTGCTGCAGCCAGTGGCGCCCACACCCTCATTGCAAGCGGACTCGAGCCGAAGGTTCTGCTGCGCCTTGTGTCCGGGGAGTCTGTGGGCAGCTTCCTCACCGCAGACTTACCCGTGTGGACCGCCCGACAGCAGTGGCTGGCCGATCACCTGACCCTGCGAGGTCATGTGAGTATTGATGAAGGGGCCGTGAAGGTTCTTCAGTCTGGGGGAAAGTCTTTGCTTCCCATCGGGGTGATCGACGTCGGCGGAGAGTTTGAACGCGGAGATGTGGTTGCCTGTCTTGCGTCGAGCGGGAATGAGGTGGCAAGGGGGCTCGCGAACTATTCGTCGAAAGAGATTCGACGAATCATGGGCCAGCCCTCGAGTCAGATTGAGGCGGTCTTGGGTTTCGTGGAGGAGCCCGAGTTCATCCACAGAGACAACCTCGTGCTCACTTCCTCAGCCGAGAACAGCAGCCCAGCCAGTTCGGTGAGCGCGAGCGAGTAAACCTCTCGCTTGAACTCAATGACCGACTGGATGGGAATCCAGAAGTCGTGCCAGCACCAGTCATCAAACTCGGGTTTTTCGGCGCTCGAGGTGAGACTGATGTCGCTGTCTCGTCCAATCATGCGAAGTAAGAACCAGATCTGCTTCTGCCCCTTGTACTGGCCTCGCCATTCGCGCCTCACCCACTGAAGGGGCACATCGTAGCGAAGCCAATCTTGGGTGCGTCCAATGATGTGCACGTGTTCGCGGCGAAGACCAGTCTCCTCGAGCAATTCGCGATACATGGCCGCCTCAGGGTCTTCTCCCTCCTGAATCCCTCCCTGAGGGAACTGCCAGGCGTTCTCTCGAATACGCTTTCCCCAGAAGACCTGGTTGCGCTGGTTCACCAAGATGATGCCGACATTGGGTCGGTAGCCGAATTCGTCCAGCATAATTTGGTCATTATACGAAGCGAAGCCTCTCACTCCTTTATGCGCGCCTCCCAGTTTCACTTCCAGACTCTCAAAGAAGACCCCTCCGATGCCGAAGTGGCAAGCCATCGCCTCATGCTTCGAGCCGGGATGATTCGTCGGCTCGGGGCGGGCATCTATACCTACATGCCGCTGGGCCTGCGTGTGATCCGTCGGGTCGAGGCCGTGATTCGTGAGGAGATGAATGCCGCAGGAGGCATTGAGCTCGTGATGCCGCTCGTTCAACCGGCTGAGCTCTGGCAGGAGACGGGGCGATGGGATCAGATGGGGCCCGAACTTCTGAGAGTCAAGGATCGCCATGGCCGTGATTTCGCGATTCAGCCAACGTCGGAGGAGGTGATTACCGACCTTGCTCGACAAGAGCTCAAGAGCTGGAGGCAGCTGCCCAAAAACTTTTATCAGATACAGACGAAGTTTCGTGATGAGCGCCGACCACGCTTTGGCGTGATGCGGGGACGAGAGTTCGTCATGAAGGATGCCTACTCCTTCGACAAAGACGAGGCAGGCGCTCAGGCGACCTATGACCGAATGTTTGCCTGCTACACCCGAATCTTTGAGCGGCTTGGTCTGGCCTTTCGCGCCGTGTCAGCAGACACCGGAGCAATCGGAGGCTCCCGCTCGCATGAGTTTCAGGTGATTGCCGAGACAGGGGAGGATGCCATTGCCTACTGCCCGACCTCGAATTACGCCGCTAATGTTGAACTCGCTGAGGCCCTGCCCCCGAAGCAGGCGCGTGGCCCGGCTAGCCGACTCATGCAGGAGGTGGCCACACCCGAGCTGTCTGCCTGTGCGGACGTCGCCCAGCATCTCGCAATCCCCGTGTCTCAGATGGTGAAGTCGATGGTGCTTGCGACCCAGCCTGACCCATCCAAGGCTGCGCAACTCTGGCTTTTGCTCGTTCGGGGCGATCACGAGCTAAACGAAGTGAAGGTGGGAAAGCTCCCCGGCCTTGGCGGTTGGCGATTTGCCACCCCCGCGGAGATCGAGGCGGGGTTTGGTTGTGCTCCCGGCTCTCTCGGGCCCGTGGGTGCCCCAGTCAGCGTCCACATCATTGCCGATCACGCCGTTCTCGCCATGAGTGATTTTGTGGTTGGCGCTAACCGAAAGGACGCCCATCTTGTCGGTGTCAATTGGGGGCGTGATCTTCCTGAACCGTCTAGGGTTGCGGATATTCGGCAGGTGGTGGCCGGTGACCCGTCTCCAGACGGCAGGGGTCAGATTGCGATCGAGCGCGGCATTGAGGTCGGCCATGTCTTTTATTTGGGCACCAAGTATTCAGAGGCCATGAAGGCCTCGACGCTTGATGAGACCGGCAAGCCTCGGCTTATGGAGATGGGTTGTTACGGCATTGGCGTGACGCGCATTGTCGGAGCGGCTATTGAGCAGAATCACGATGAGCGAGGCATCATCTGGCCGTCAGCGTTGGCACCTTTTCAGGTTGTGGTCTGTCCGGTGGGCGCGGCAAAGTCCGAACTCGTCAGAGTCGAGAGCGAAGCCATTTATGCCGAGTTGAGTGCGGCGGGCCTGGATGTGATGCTGGACGACCGTGATGAGCGGCCCGGCGCTATGTTTGCCGATTGGGAGCTCATCGGCGTTCCCGTGCGCATCACCGTGGGTGAGCGGTCGCTAAAGGAGGGCCGGCTCGAGCTTCTCAGACGTCGGGGCATGGTGGCCTCTGAGTGCGCACGGGCACATGTGCTGGCCGCAACGCGCGCGCTGATGTAGCGCACAGGCTGCCCAGCGCAACGTCATCGTCCGCCAAACCCCGGGGGCATCCCTCTCATGCCCCCCAGGGCCTTCATCATTTTCCCGAGGCCACCCTTTTGCATCTTTTTCATCATGTCTTGCATCTGCTCGAACTGCGAGAGGAGTCGATTGACCTCTTGCACTTGGACCCCAGCGCCGGCGGCGATGCGCCGCTTGCGGCTCGCCTTGATGAGAAGCGGGTTGCGTCGTTCGCCTGGGGTCATGGCGTTGATAATGCCTTCCATCCTTCGGACCGACCGATCGGCCATGGAGAGGTCCTTGCCCTTGGTGGCCGCCTGCATCTGGGCAGGGAGCTTGTCGAGCATGCTCGCGAGTCCCCCCATCGATCGCATCTGACCGATCTGCAGTTTGAAGTCCTCAAGGTCGAACTTTGCACCCGACTTGAGCTTGGCCGCTACCCTCTCGGCCGCCTTGACGTCGATTGACTTTTGCGCCTGTTCAACCAAGGCCAACACGTCGCCCATGCCCAAGATTCGCTGGGCAAAGCGCTCAGGGTCGAAGGCCTCAAGACCGTCTATTTTTTCGGAGGTGCCCACGAACTTGATGGGACAGCCGGTGACCGATCGCACCGTGAGCACGGCACCGCCCCGAGCATCGCCATCTACCTTGGTCAGCATGACCCCCGTGAGGGGGATGGTCTGCCTGAAGGCCTCAGCCGTTCGCACCGCATCTTGGCCCTGCATGGCATCGACCGTAAAGAGCGTCTCGATGGGCCTGACGGCTCGATGGAGTTCGGCAATTTCGTCCATCATGGCCTCATCAATGGCCAAGCGACCGGCAGTGTCGATGATGAGAACGTCATGAAAGTGGCGCTTGGCCCAGTCAATGGCCGCCCTTGCAATATCGACGGGTTTGTCTTGCTCGCTGCTTGGGAAGAAATCCGCGCCGGCCTGACCAGTGATGATTCGCAGCTGCTCGATGGCCGCTGGGCGGTACACATCACAAGAGACGGTCAGTACTTTTTTCTTGCGTTCGGTGAGCCATTTGGCGAGCTTCCCGACGGTGGTTGTTTTTCCAGCGCCCTGCAGGCCCGCCATGAGCACGATGGCTGGCGGAGTCGTGGCCAGTTGAAGACCGGCCTCGGCAGGTGAGGCACCTGCCATGAGGGCGACCAGCTCACGATGCACGACGCCAACCAGCGCCTGTCCTGGCGTCAGGCTTGCCTGCACATCCTGTCCCAGCGCCCTCTCGCGAACCTGGTGAATGAAGGACTTCACGACCGGCAACGCCACGTCAGCATCCAGCAGCGCGAGACGAATCTCGCGCAACATCTCCTGGGTATTCGATTCGGTGAGGCGTGCCTCACCTCGGATTGTTTTTAGCGCGCGATCGAAGCGCTCGGTGAGGGTCTGGAGCATAAGTGGGAGGGGGGCTGCGCTACACTCCTTGCATGGCCTCTTTATTGTACGGTGCGGCCCCCTGGCTCGCCTGCGCGAGTTATCTGGCGCTTTGCTTTGGGCTGCGTCGAACGAGGCTTGCGCGCGCTCTCGGTCTGCTAGCCGTTGTGGCGCAAGGCCTCACACTTTTGCCCGAATGGTTTGAGGCCCATTCGCTGCATTTTGGGTTTGCGATCTCTCTGTCCTGGATGTTGTGGCTTGCCATGCTGCTTCTCTGGGTTGAGGCCTGGTTTGAGCGGCTCCCACCCCTGTCTGCTCTGGTCTATCCCATTGCGGCCCTGGCCGTGGTGCTGCCCATCTGGTTTCCGGGCTCTGCACTGTTGATTGACCCGCCCCCCCTCTTTCGGGCTCACATCCTTCTGGCCATGCTGGCCTACAGCGCTTTTTTCATCGCTGCGACGCAGGCGCTTCTCGTGCTCTCTCACGAGCGGGCACTCCATCAGGCCTCTGCCGTTCGGTCAGTCTGGAGCGAGATGCCCCCGCTCCTCACCATGGATCGAATGCTCGCCCACGCAGTGATCGTGAGCTTCGCATTTCTCACGCTCACACTGGTCTCGGGCGTCTGGGTGACCCAGCAGGCGACTGGAGCCCTCCTGAGACCTGATCACAAAACGGTCTTCACCCTTGCCACCTGGCTCATGACCGCCGCTTTTTTGTTTGGAAGGGGGCGTTGGGGATGGCGAGGACGGATGGCGGCTCGCTTCACCCTCACAGGGTTTGTCTTTCTACTGTTGGCCTACGTCGGGAGTCGGTTTGTGATTGAGGTCATCCTTGGAAGATAGCGAGTCCCCTCGCCCCAGTCGATGCTGCTGAAGATCCTTCTGGTGATGGCGGCGATCGGTGTGGCCTTGGTCGCCCTCCGATTGGCGCTTGGAAGGAGCAAGCCCCCCGAATCACCTCGATCCCGATCAACGCGCGCCGCGGCCACGCCCCTACTGGCTTGTCATGTCTGCGGAGCGATGATCGCGCAGACCGAGGCGGTGATGCGGGCTGGAAAGTCTTACTGCTCAGGGGCCCATGCCGATCGTGACGTCTAGCCGGCCCCCCTCTAGCCAGCCTTCGATCGGCTGGCTAGAGGGGCTCAGCCACAGCCCCTCTCCCTTCTTCAACTTGCGCCCGCCGAACACGCTGGTGGACCTCGTGGTCATACACGGAATCAGCCTGCCAAAGGGTCAGTTTGGCTCGCCCCACATTCGAGACCTCTTTCTCGGGCGTCTGAACACCGAGGAGCCCGGCCTTGAGGATCTGGCTGGCCTTGAGGTGTCAGCGCATTTTGTGATTGATCGAAGGGGGTTGGTCGAGCAGTTTGTATCGATCAACGATCGCGCCTGGCACGCCGGATTGTCTGCGTTTCGGGGCCGGGAGAATTGCAACGATTTCTCCATCGGCATCGAGCTGGAGGGGGCCGATGAGGTTCCCTACGAGCCGGCTCAGTACGAGAGCCTCGCCGCATTGTTAGGAACCCTCAGACAACACCTCCCGACGCTGACGGATCTCGCTGGTCACAGTGACATTTCGCCTGGCAGGAAGTCGGACCCGGGGCCCGCCTTCGACTGGGGAGAACTGGCTAAAAGGATTGGGCGCGAAGGCTTGTGTTTCAAGCTGCCATGACACTTGAGCGAGCGTTTCCGCGGCCCACGAGAGACTTTTTGCTGCCGCTCTAAGGGTTTTCTGCACGGTTGGTTTATTTCATTCCTGCTACTAGAATTAGTAGCCATTAGGGGTAAGAATTACTACCGGTAGTGTTTAACTAAAAAAATAGTCGGAGCGCAGCATGCAGTGGACGAGCCAACAATCACAACATCAACCCTCCACCGCCGAGCGCATGCCCGCAGAGACCCACGCGTCTCCCTTGGGTGGAGGCTTGGCCGTGCAATCCAGCCTGTCAGACATCAAGGTCATTCGTCGCCAGGGTGCGGTGGTCCCCTTCGAGGCCCCGAAGATCACCGTGGCCCTCACCAAGGCTTTTCTTGCCGTTGAGGGTCACCAAGGCGCAGCTAGTGCACGCATTCGTGATCTCACCGAGGCCCTCACTCAGCAGGTGGTCTCTGCCTTGTTTCGTCGGTTGCCCGCGGGTGGCCATGTCCATATTGAAGATATTCAAGATCAGGTTGAGCTTGCCCTCATGCGGTCTGGCGAGCACGAGGTCGCGCGGGCGTACGTCTTGTACCGCGAGCGCCGAGCCCAGGAGCGCTCTGTCCAGACTCAGACGCAGATCCACGAGCACCGTCTCACCATGCTGGTGGACGGCAAGGCGGTGGCCCTCGACGAGGGCTGGCTGCGGGGAATTATTGCCACGGCCTGCGAGGGTCTCGAGGCATTCGCAAGTGTTGAAGAAGTGTTGGGTGACACCGTGAAGAACCTCTACGACGGTGTGCCCGTTGAAGAAGTAGAGAAGTCCGCCATCCTCGCAGCCCGTGCCCTTATAGAAAAGGACCCCGCTTATGCAAAAGTCAGTGCCCGCTTGCTTCTGCACACCATTCGCAAGGAGATTCTCCAAGCCGAGGTCGCGCCGACCGAAATGGATGCGCGCTATCGTGAATATTTCCCACGATTCATCAAGAAGGGCATCGAGATTGGCCTTCTGAACGAGGAACTGGGCCGATTCAATCTTCAGCGAATGGCCCAGGCCCTGCATCCCGAGCGGGACATGCAGTTTGATTATCTGGGTATTCAGACCCTCTACGACCGTTACTTCCTCATCGATCGAAACGATCTCTTCAGCGGGGAGGGCCGTCGGATTGAGCTGCCACAGGCGTTTTTCATGCGCGTTGCTATGGGCCTGGCACTGAATGAACTCGATCGAGAGGCCCGAGCGATTGAGTTTTATAACCTGCTCTCGAGCTTTGACTTTATGAGCTCGACACCCACCCTCTTTAATAGTGGAACGACGCACTCCCAGCTGTCATCCTGCTATCTCACGACCGTGGCGGATGATCTGGATGGCATCTATGAGGCCATCAAGGAGAATGCGCTCTTGGCCAAGTACGCGGGAGGGCTCGGAAATGACTGGACTCCCGTTCGCGCCCTGGGCAGTCATATCAAGGGCACAAATGGCAAGAGCCAGGGGGTCGTTCCCTTTCTGAAGGTCGTCAATGACACGGCCGTCGCCGTGAATCAGGGCGGCAAGCGAAAAGGGGCCGTCTGTACCTATCTTGAATCTTGGCACCTCGACATCGAGGAGTTCCTTGAACTGCGCAAGAACACGGGGGATGACCGTCGCCGAACGCACGACATGAACACGGCCAACTGGATACCAGACCTCTTCATGAAGCGCGTCATGGAAAACAAGGAGTGGACCCTTTTCTCGCCCTCGGATGTGCCGGATCTGCACGATCTCGTGGGCAAGGCCTTCGAGGAGGCCTATGTCGCCTATGAGCAGAAGGCGGCTCGAGGCGAACTTCGGCTGTTCAAGACGATTCAGGCGACCAGCCTGTGGCGCAAGATGCTCACGATGCTCTTTGAGACTGGGCACCCCTGGATCACCTTCAAAGATCCATGCAACATCCGGAGCCCCCAGCAGCACGTGGGCGTGGTGCATAGCTCCAACCTTTGCACAGAAATCACGCTCAACACCAACGAGTCCGAGATCGCCGTCTGCAACCTGGGGTCGGTCAATCTGGTTCAACATCTTCGGCCCTCGGTCAAGGGCGGACTCGAGCTCGATCACGACAAGATCCGCCGTACCGTGAAGACTGCGATGCGGATGCTCGACAACGTCATCGACATCAACTACTACGCCGTGGCCAAGGCTCGCACATCGAATGTGCGCCACCGGCCGGTGGGCCTGGGCATCATGGGCTTTCAGGAGGCACTGCACGCGATGCGCACGCCTTACGCGTCGCAGGCGGCCATTGAGTTTGCCGACACGTCCATGGAGATGGTCTGCTACGAGGCCTACTGGGCGTCGACTGAGCTCGCTGAGGAGCGAGGTCCCTACACAAGCTTTCGGGGTTCGCTCTGGGATCGCGGAATTCTGCCCCTTGACACGCTCGGCCTGCTCGAGGAGCAGCGAGGGGGGTATGTCGAGATCGATCGAAGCGCTCGCCTAGACTGGAATGCCTTGCGTTCGCGAATCAAGTCTGTGGGCATGCGCAACTCCAACTGCGTGGCTATCGCGCCGACGGCCACCATCTCCAATATCGTAGGCATCTCGGCCTCCATTGAGCCCACGTACCAGAATCTCTATGTGAAATCGAACCTGTCGGGCGAGTTCACCGTGGTGAACGAGATGATGGTCCGGGATCTAAAAGAGGCTGGACTCTGGGATGAGGTGATGGTTGCGGACCTGAAATACTTCGACGGAAGCCTGGCGAGGATCGATCGTGTGCCTGCTCATCTGCGCGAACTCTACGCAACCGCTTTTGAAGTCGATACCTCCTGGATGGTGGAGTGCGCAGCGCGCCGTCAGAAGTGGATCGACCAGGCCCAGTCTCTCAACATCTACATGGCTGGCGCCTCGGGCAAGCGACTCGACGAGACCTATAAGCTCGCCTGGCTGCGAGGCCTCAAGACTACGTACTACCTCAGAACCATGGGCGCGACCCACGCCGAGAAGAGCACGGTCGCGAGAGGCTCTCTCAATGCGGTTGCTGTTGGAGAGAGCGCGGCGTCGGCGTCCTCGACGAAGGCTGCTGCTGCGCAGTCTGCGGCAGACATGGTGGCTACCCCAGACCCCATCGTTGCTGCTGCAACAGATGCAGCGTCAGACATGAAGTTCTGCTCCATCGACAATCCTGATTGCGAGGCCTGTCAGTAGAGAGGTGTCTTTGCAACACCAGACACAAAAAAAATCGCACAAAAGTGCGAAAAAGAATTGCGTGCATCACTTTCATCCATCATGATTCGGTCTATATGAAAAAACCGAATCTCACATCGCTTCTTTTAAAGGTGAGATTGTTATGTTGAACTGGGACGACTCCTCAAACACTGTTTCTCCCCCCATCACTGGCTCTCGCCTGCCAGAGAGATCTGCTCCCTCCACCGTTTCTGAATCCCCTGCCGCCGAGAGCGGCCGCCGGGTGCGTGTTGAAGACAAGCGCGTCATCAATGCTGCCACCGACGTAAACCAGCTCGTCCCCTTTAAATACAAGTGGGCCTGGGAAAAGTACCTCGCTGGCTGTGCAAATCACTGGATGCCCCAAGAGATCAATATGTCTCGCGACATTGCCCTCTGGAAGGATCCAAACGGCCTCACCGACGATGAGCGGCGACTGATTAAACGCAACCTCGGTTTTTTTGTGACCGCGGATAGCCTTGCCGCCAACAACATCGTGCTTGGCACCTATCGTCACATCACCGCTCCGGAGTGTCGCCAGTTTCTCCTGCGTCAGGCGTTCGAGGAGGCGATTCACACCCACGCCTACCAGTACATCGTCGAGTCTTTGGGCCTCGATGAAGGTGAAGTTTTTAATGCTTATCACGAGGTCGCCTCCATTCGTGACAAAGACGAGTTCCTCATTCCCTTCATCGACACCCTCACCAATCCTCACTTCAAGACCGGTACGCCCGAGGCTGATCAGCAGCTTCTTCGCTCCCTCATCGTGTTTAGCTGCATCATGGAAGGCCTGTTTTTCTATGTCGGATTTGTGCAGATTCTTGCGCTTGGCCGCCAGAACAAGATGACCGGGGCTGCCGAGCAGTATCAGTACATTCTTCGCGACGAGTCGATGCACTGTAACTTTGGAATCGACTTGGTGAACACCATCAAGATGGAAAACCCCCATCTCTGGACGGCAGAGTTTCGAGCCGACCTAAGGGAACTTTTTCTCAAGGCCGTTGATCTCGAGTACCGCTACGCCGAAGACACCATGCCTCGGGGGGTGCTTGGCCTTAACGCCCCCATGTTCAAAACTTATCTTCGCTACATCGCGAACCGTCGTTGCCAGCAGATTGGACTCGATCCGGTCTTTGGCCATGAGGAGAACCCGTTTCCTTGGATGGCCGAAATGGTCGATCTTAAGAAAGAACGCAACTTCTTCGAGACCCGTGTGATTGAGTATCAGACGGGAGGTGCTCTCAGTTGGGAATGATTCGGCACGATTGCCGACATCCTCTGGGGCCATCTCAACCCTATTCATTGGCGTTGGTGGTCTGATGGCCCGTCCATCTTCTTCTAGCGCAAATGAATGGTTCGAGCCATTCGGCTCGAATCTCCCCCGCAATGTGCCAACTGAGTTGGCCTAGAGGAGAAAACCATGGCAACGAAGAAGAAAGCAAAAAAGGCGAAAGCCGCAGCAAAACCCGCAGTGAAAAAAACCGCGGCTAAGAAGCCTGCTGTAAAGAAGGTGGCAGCTAAGAAGCCCGCAGCCAAGAAGGTCGCTGCTAAGAAGCCTGCTGCTAAGAAAGCTGCTAAGAAGCCCGCAGCCAAGAAGGCGGCCGCAAAGAAGCCCGCAGCCAAGAAGCACGCTGCTAAGAAGCCTGCTGCTAAGAAAGCTGCTAAGAAGCCCGCAGCCAAGAAGCACGCTGCTAAGAAGCCTGCAGCCAAGAAGCACGCTGCCAAGCCGGCCTCTGCTCAGACCACTTCTAGCGTCTCGGCTCCCATCGCAAGCACCTGGCCGTTCCCCACCGGAAGCCGTCCGTAAGAGACTCTCTGGTTTAGTCTGTTGTCGAAAAGCCCCGCCCTTGTGGCGGGGCCCTTCTTTCTTGGAGACTGACTGTGCTCTCCGACCTGCTCTGGGCCATCGTCAAATCCGTCTTCAGCCTGTTCGCTGTCGCATGCCTACTGCGTGCCTACCTCCAGTGGCTTCGCGTACACCCCCTGAACCCCCTCAGTCAGTCGCTCTTTCCGCTCACAAACTGGATCGTGCTACCCCTTCGTCGTGTTTTTCGTGGAAAAACATTTGATTGGGCCAGTCTGATCGCCGCATGGATCACCGCCTGCGTAGCGGTTCTGCTGCTCCTTCTTTTGGCAAGCGAGCTGATCCTCCGGGTAGGTGAGGAGCCGATGCTCGTGCTCTCTTGTGTGGCTCTTCTCGCGTCAATCTGGCTTGCGGGCTGGGCCTTACAGCTTGTTTTGTTATTGGTCATCGCTCAGGCGCTCATGAGCTGGTTCGGCGCCTCGCCCAATGCGGCGACGCTGAGGGTTCTTCTAGACTCTATGGCAGAACCCTTCGTTCGACCCATCCGTCAGCTTCTTTACCGAGGTGCGCCTCGAGGAATCGATTTTTCTCCCCTGCTGGTGCTCATCGGCATTCAGATTCTCCTCGCGATCCAAGATCGACTCGAGCACCGGCTGGTCATGAAGCTGCTGACCCCCCTTTAGGGTGAGATCGGCGTGACCCGAACAGCGCTTCCAGAACCGATCAGGCGAACGCGATCGCCCGCTTTCAGCGCGACATCGGCCTCCTGAACAATCACTCGGGTCTCCCCTGAGTCGAGCTGAATGGTGAGTTCGTAGCCAGCCTTTTGGCTGGCCCGCTCCTCGATGGCCTGACCAACCACTGCGCCGCCCAAGGCGCCAAGCACGCTCCCGATCGCACTGCCTTTTCCTTCACCAACCGTCGACCCGGCAATGCCCCCGACCACTGCACCCGCAACGAGTCCACCGCCCTTTGCGTCCCGTTGAACTGTGACGGACCGAACAGACTTCACCGTTCCGAGGCGAACCACCTGTTCGACTTGCGTTTCGCCCGCTCGGTAGATATCGGCCGAATTGCTGCGTGTCGCGCACCCTGTCGCGACTAAAAGACAGAGGCCTAGTGATGAGGCCAGCGTGATGGGACGGTGATGGAACTTCATGAGCTGGGTCCTTTCAAGAGATAAATGCGGGCGGATTCCCAAAGTGATGGCTCCAGAGTAAATGAATTTCAGCCCGTTGCACGGGGTGATTCTGACCTCCCCGATGACGCACCTTGATACCCCCTAGAATGACGCCGAGCCGCGCAGCGTCAAGAAGATTTGCTCCTTGGCTGAGGGCGTAGAGCAGACCGGCGCGAAAAGCGTCTCCGCAGCCGGTCGGATCCTGAGCATCTTCGACTTGGAGCGCGGGCAAGACCTCTTCGAATCCGTGGCTTTGCAGTACGCAGACTCCTTCGGCGCCCTTGGTGTTGAGAACACCTCCCTGGGGATGCGGGTGAAGCCGTCGAACGAGTTGCTCTAGGGGCTGATTCAGTTGGCGAGAGAGCATTTCGCCTTCGTAGTCGTTGACCGCAACCCAACTCGCCATCGATATGAGTTCGAGAAGCTCGGAGGCTGAAAAGATCGGCAGCGCCTGGCCCGGGTCAAACACAAAGGGGATGCCGGCCTCATGGAAGCCACGCGCATGCGCCTGCATGGCCTCTTTGCCATTGGGCGATACGATTGCCAGGCCCTTCTCGGGCTGCACCGTGGACTCGTGCGCGAAGTTCATGGCCCCGGGATGAAAGGCCGTGATCTGGTTGTCATCAAGATCGGTGGTGATGAAGGCCTGCGCAGTGAAGCAGTCGTCTCGCTCCACGAGACCTCTCACATCTGCGCCGAGGGTTCTGAGGCGGCCCACGTACTCGGCCCCATCTTTTCCGACGGCGCCCAACAGTCGAATGTCTGCCCCAAGCCCGAGCAGGCTGTAGGCAATATTGGCTGCGCAACCCCCGAACTCCTGACGCATGGTTGGCGTCAGAAAGGCCACATTCAACATATGAGTCTGGTCCGCAAGAATATGGTCTTTGAATCGACCCTCAAAAACCATGATGGTGTCAAAGGCCACGCTACCGCTCACTTGAATCAACACTCGGCATGAACTCCTAGGCAGACCCAGCCCTCTCGCTCACCGAGGCGGGCGAGGGTGGGGCGGGCGGGTTGGGATTGGCAGTAGGCCTCGATTAGCAGATCGGCCTGGCGGCTCAGGATGCCCGACAGAACCAAGCCACCCCCAGGGCGGACGAGTGACCAGAGCATCGGCGCCAGCAGTCTGAGCGGCTGCGCAAGAATATTGGCAACAACCAGATCGAAGCAACGGGGGGGCACGGACTGTGCCGAATCAAATCGGAGTTGATCTGAGCAGACGCCATTTCGTTCGGCGTTGTCTCGGGCGGTGGAGACCGCAATGGGGTCGATATCGAGCCCAACCACCTCTCGAACCCCGAGCTTGGCTGCAGCGATGGCAAGGATGCCCGAGCCCGTGCCCATATCGAGCATGCTGTGAACCTGTGTGCGATCAAGGGCCTGAAGAATGGCCTCCAGACAGAGTTGAGTCGTTGCGTGAGCACCCGTTCCGAAGGCCATCCCTGGGTCGATCGACAGCCCAATACGTGGACGTGTCTCGAAGGCGGGGGGCATGGGTGACCAGCTTGGACCCACCCAGATTCGATCGCGCCCGACATCATCTTTGACACAGATAGGGGAGAAATCTCTCTGAGTCTCGCTGACCCAGTCCCGGTCTTGAAGCATTCGGCATTCCAGGGCTGTGTCCCTCAGCGTGGGGTGGAGCACAGACTGCTCCTGCCACCAGCGCGCCGGATCATCCGAGGCATTGAGGTGCACAGTCAGGCGCGAGACAGGCCAAGCACGAAGACCCTGCGCAGAGCCCGGCTCGCCAAAAAGGGGTTGCTCTCGTTCCGGGTTGTCTCCCAAGCGGTCGGAGACTGCAACCGAGAGAGCGCCCGCAGCGAGGAGCTGATCTGTCAGGGCGTCGAGGGCAATCTGGCCTTGGTCGAAGTCAAAGACCAGTTCGTGCACGCCCATGCCTAATCCTCATTGCTCAGCATCGATTCCAGGTAGTGGATGGATGTCCCGCCATCGATGAAATGGGCATCCCGCATGATGCGGCGATGCAGGGGTACATTGGTCTGTATGCCCTCGACCACAAGCTCCGAGAGCGCAATGCCCATGCGGGTGATGGCTTGCTCGCGGGTGTCTCCAAAACAGATCAGTTTGCCAATCATCGAGTCGTAATAGGGGGGGACCACATATCCCGCGTAGGCATGGGAGTCCACGCGAACCCCAGGCCCGCCCGGGACGTGCCACGTCCGAATCTGTCCCGGGGAGGGCGTGAACTTAAAGGGATCCTCCGCGTTGATCCGACACTCGATAGCATGACCCGAGAAATGGATGTCCTTCTGACGAAGGCGCAGCCGCTCTCCACTGGCCACCCGAATCTGCTCCTGAACAATGTCAATGCCAGTGATGAGCTCCGTGACGGGGTGCTCTACCTGAACCCGCGTGTTCATCTCGATAAAGTAAAACTCGTCGTTTTCAAAGAGAAACTCGATGGTGCCGGCGCCTCGGTAGCCTATTTTCTTGCAGGCCTCAGCGCATCGCGCACCGATTCTCTCGCGAAGGCGCGGAGAGAGATTCGGTGCGGGGGCCTCCTCGACCACCTTCTGATGTCTGCGCTGCATGGAGCAGTCACGCTCGCCCAGATGAATCACATTCCCGTGGTGGTCGGCCAAAATCTGCACCTCAATATGCCGAGGGTTCTCGAGGAACTTCTCCATGTAGACCTCGGGATTGTTAAACGCAGCCGCTGCCTCCGCACGGGTCGTATTGACGGCGTTGATCAGCGCAGCCTCGGTGTGCACCACGCGCATGCCCCGACCACCACCGCCCCCGGCCGCCTTGATGATGACGGGGTAGCCAACGCTTCGCGCGGTTTTTACGATGTCTTTGGGGTCGTCACCGAGGGCACCCTCAGAGCCGGGCACGCAGGGAACGCCCGCAGCGATCATGGCCTGCTTGGCAGCGACTTTGTCGCCCATCATTCGAATGACCTCGGGGGTGGGCCCAATAAACCGGAAGCCGCTCTGCTCGACTCGTTCAGCGAAGTCTGCGTTTTCGGAGAGGAATCCATAGCCGGGATGGATGGCCTCCGAGTCGGTGACCTCAGCAGCCGCAATGATGGCCGGAATCTTGAGGTAGCTTTCGCGCGAAGGCGGGGGGCCTATGCAGACCGACTCGTCCGCAAGGCGCACGTAGAGCGCCTCCGTGTCGGCCGTGCTGTGGACCACAACCGTCTTGATGCCGAGCTCGCGGCAAGCGCGCTGGATGCGCAGGGCAATCTCGCCCCGATTGGCAATGAGGACTTTCTCAAAAAGTGCCATACCGACTAGCCGATGATGAAGAGAGGCTGCTCGAATTCCACTGGCTGCCCGTTTTCAACCAAGATCTCCTTGATGACACCCGCCCGGTCTGCCGGAATCTCATTGAGGAGCTTCATGGCCTCGATCACGCAGAGGGTCTGCCCCTCCGACACGGTGTCACCGACGCTCACGAAAGGAGAGGCGCCCGGCGAAGCCGCCCGGTAGAAGGTGCCCACCATGGGCGACAACTGCCGATGTCCAGGCGTGCTCGACGCAGCGGTCTCCGAGGCGGGGGATGGCGAGGCGCCCCCCTCTGCTGACGCGCTCGACACCCCGGTAGATGGCGCCATGACCATCGGCGCCACGGTTGCGACACCTACCTGGGGCCCGACGGATTTCACGATCCGGACTTTTCCCTCGCCCTCGGTGATTTCAAGTTCTGCGATATTCGATTCTGCGACGAGGTCGATGAGGGTCTTGAGTTTTCTCAGATCCATAAATGGACGCTCCAGGTGATGGGGAGGGGTTACTTCAGGTGCCGAATCAGGGCAAGCAATCCTGCCTCGTAGCCTTCGGGCCCGAGGCCGCAGATGACGCCCTGCGCAAGGTCGGAGAAGTAGGAGTGATGGCGGAAAGGCTCGCGACGATAGATATTGGTGAGGTGGACTTCAAAAAATGGAAGCGAGACGGACAGGAGGGCGTCACGCAGGGCGACACTGGTATGCGTGAAGGCTGCCGGGTTGATCAGGAAGCCTCCGACGGAGGCTTCGGGGGCGCGGTGAACAAGGTCGATGAGCTCTCCTTCGTGGTTTGACTGGTGGGCCACGACCCGAGCCCCCTCTTTTCCCCCCAAAGTAACGAGCGTCTCGTTGAGCTCCGTCAGACGCGTGGAACCATAAAGGGCTGGCTCACGCAGGCCAAGACGGTTGAGGTTGGGTCCGTGCAAAACCCAAATGAGCGGATTGGTCATTTCGTTGGAAGTGCTTTCAATTTGAGCTCTTTTACCCACATCTTTAGCTCATCTTCGCTCAACTTACCGAGCTTTTTTCGGACAATTCGTCCTTGGGAGTCGATGATAACGGTAAACGGGAGGGCGTCAACCTGAGCGCCAAGCCTCTTGCTCAACTCGGAACCCGCTCCGCCTACAACATAGACTGGGTAAGAGACGGGCGTCGAAGCCAAAAACGATCGCACATTGCTCGGCGAGTCCACTGCCAGACCCATCACACTGAGCCCCGAGGCCCTGACTTCGGTGTGCAGGCGAGAGAGCTCTGGCATCTCCTCCACGCAAGGGGCGCACCAGGTCGCCCAGAGATTGACCAGGGTGAATGGCCCTCGGCCCTCCTTGAGTGGTCGGCTCGCGCCCGCGGGATCGGGATAGCTGAGTTCGAAGACCCAGTCCGCTGAGGGGCCCTTTCGAAGAGAGAAAGGATCGGTCTGAATGAAGAGGCCCAGCGCAACGGCGAGGATCGCCACGGCGCCTGTGATCGTGATTGCTTTCCGACGCGACATATTCATGGGGTCTGTCTCAAAAGATGTTCGAGTTCTGATTGGGGAAGTCCACCCCATCGGCGGATGCCCTGCGCGAAGCCAACAACCCGTATGACCGTTGGCTCGCCGCGCCAGTCTACCCGCAGCACCTCGTCTCGCCGCGATCCGAAACGCCCGTCCAGCTCGTCGGCCTGAACTGAGAGGCCAAGATTGATCAGCGCGATGCCGAGGTCTTTGCTGTTGTCGTGGACGCACACCAGACTCAGCACGCTGTGGTCGGTCGCGATGCCCTTGGCGGCTGCGCCTGTTAGCCAGAGATCAAATTCTGGTAAAGCCTGCATGAGTTCGAGCGCTGCCTGCCGAAGCGCGCGAAGTCGCTGCGGCTGAGTCTCTGAATGAAAGAGATTGATGTGCTCGCGAATGGCCTCCTCGATGGCTGCATTGGAGGGAAGCTCCTCATGGGGGCCTCGCATCTGTTTGCGGCCCGTGGCGCGCGAGAAAGCTTTGCGCTTTGCAGATTCGAAATCAAGCCCGTCCTCGACGATCAGCATGGCGGCCAGTTGCGCTATCTCAGCATGCCAGTCATTCATTTTGCGATTATGCCCATCGCTACAATGCCGCATGCACCTTCACATCATTGGAATCTGCGGAACATTCATGGGCGGTCTGGCCCAGCTGGCCCGCAGCCTCGGCCACCGAGTCACCGGATGTGACGCGAACGTGTACCCGCCGATGAGTGATCAACTCCTTGCGGCCGGCATTGATTTGATTGAAGGATTTGGTTCGGAGCAGCTGTCGCTGAAACCCGATGTCTGGGTGGTCGGCAATGTGGCGCGACGAGGACAGCCCCTCATCGAATCTCTGCTCAATGAGCGCCAGCATTTTTGTTCGGGCCCGCAGTGGATGGCGGACCACCTGCTGGGGCAGTTTCGGGTTGCAGCCGTTGCTGGAACACATGGCAAAACCACCACGAGCTCCCTTCTTGCCTTCATCCTCGATGACGTCGGTCTTGCGCCCGGGTTTTTGATTGGTGGCGTTCCTGAAAACTTCGGCTGCTCTGCGAGGCTTGGCAAGAAGGGGGCCCCCTTCGTAATCGAAGCGGATGAGTACGACACCGCATTTTTCGACAAACGCTCCAAGTTCTTGCACTACCGTGCCGAGGTCGCAGTGCTCAACAATCTTGAGTTCGATCATGCAGATATCTTCGCGGACTTGGCCGCCATCGAGACACAGTTTCACCACTGGGTCCGAACCCTGCCCTCGCAGGGACGCATCGTGTGTCGAGCCAGAGAACCCGCTTTGCAGCGGGTGCTCGCCCGCGGCTGCTACACCCCAGTCGATTGGTTTGATGATGTGACTGGCCTCTCCGTCGGCGAGGATCTTCAGACTGCCGATGGCTACGAGGCCTTCTCTGTGTTGTCTCAGGGCCGCTCAGTGGCTAAGGTGAGAAGCACTCTGTGGGGTCCGCATAATCGGTCGAACGTGTTGGCGGCGATCTCAGCCGCTTGCGCGTTAGGGGTCTCACTGGAGGAGGCCTGTTTGGCCATTTCTCGATTCAGGGGCATCAAGCGTCGCATGCAACTGCGAGGCGAGGTTGCAGGCATTCGGGTCTTTGATGACTTTGCCCATCACCCCACCGCCATTGCCAATACCCTCCAGGGGCTGCGTCGACAGGCCACAGGCCAGCAGCGAATCCTGGCGGTGCTCGAGCCCCGATCCAACACGATGAAGATGGGCGTGATGCGCGAGGCGCTCCCTGCCTCGCTTGAGGCTGCCGATCTGGTCTTTGGTTACGAGGGAGGACTTGATTGGAGCCTGGCGCAGACGCTCGCCGCCCTGGGGGATCGAGCCCACTGCTCGCATGATCTCGATGCCTTGGTGGCGGCAATCGTAAAGTGTGCGCGCACAGGTGACCAGATTCTGGTGATGAGCAACGGTGGTTTTGGCGGCGTGCACGACAAGATTCTTCGGTCACTTGCCCAACGCGAGCGGGCTTAGGGGATGGCGACCTGTGTGTTCTTTGAAGAGTCTGGGGGCCTGAAGGCTGCAAGCGTCCTGAGCGAGACCGACTCGAGCCTGCAGGTGGAGCTAGGAACCGGTCGGCGAGTCAAGGTTAAGGCCTCTCACATCATTCTCAGGTTCGAGTCGACCGATGCCGCAGCCTCTTTGGCCGAAGCCCAGCAGCTCGCTCAGTCCCTCGATGCGGACTTCCTCTGGTCTTGCGCGCCTCCGGGAGAGTTTTCCGCGGTGGACTTTTCCAAGGAGGTCTTCGGAGACAGGCCGCGCCCTCCTGAGCAGATTGGTCTCGTGCTCGCGCTGAGCGCGGCACCGATCTACTTCAGCAAGCGAGGCAAGGGGGTTTTTCGGGCAGCGCCTGAAGACCAGGTCAAGGCAGCCTTGGCCGGACAGGAGCGCCGCCGATTGGCTGCACAGGAACAGGCGCACCTGGAGGGGGAGCTCCTTGCGAACCGGATTCCCGAATCCATGCGCGGCCAAGCGCTTTCGATGCTGGTTCGGCCAGACCGACAGTCGATCGCTTGGAAGGCCCTCGAGTCAGCGGCTCATCAGAAAAAGCTCTCGCCCGAGCGCCTGCTTCTCGATATTGGGGCCATCCCCTCTGCCTATGCTCTTCATCGGGCTCGATTCATTCGAGACTGCCTCCCTGAGGGCCTGGAGGCGAAATGGACGGACGAGGAGCGGGATGCGTGCAGACACCTGCATTCCTCTCTTTTAGCGACGCTGCCTCTTGCTGCAAGTGAGGCCTACTCCTTAGACGATGACAGCACGACCGAGGTGGATGATGCCTTCTCCTTGGAGCCGATGCATGGAGGCGGCGTTCGCGTGGGCATCCACATTGCTGCGCCCGGACTCCTCATTGCACCGGGCTCGCGGCTGGCAACGATGGCGCGTGAGCGAGCCTCCACGATCTACTTTCCGGGCGAGAAGATCACGATGCTCCCTCATGAACTCATTGAGCTGGCCTCGCTCAATGAGGGTCAGGAGGTGCCTGCCCTGTCGCTCTACTGTGAATTTGATGCTGCTGGAGCAATGGTGCGTCACGTGAGTCGAGTGGAGAAGGTGAGAGTGGCCCGGAACATTCGCCATGGTGCTTGGGAGGATGCGTTCGCAAACTGGCTCGGCGATTCGGGCCTTCAGTCGAGAGATGTGTCTCTGCCTTGGCAGGGGCTCCTGACTCTTCACCGTTTGGCGCTCGGACTTCGGACGCGTCGAGAGGAGGCGCGAGGTCGCCCGGAGCCCACGGGCCGGGTCGACTTCACCGTCGGTGTGCAGTGGGCAGAAGAGGCACTTGCCCGGGAGGAGGGTCGGGGAGTGCCCACCCTCGGGCTTCGACAGCGCGGCTCGCCCGTGGATCTGCTGGTCTCTGAGTTCATGATTCTGACGAATGTGACGTGGGGCGAGACGCTGGCGCTGGGGCAACTGCCTGGCATTTATCGTTGCCAGAGCATGGGCCGGGTGCGCATGCAGACCTCCCCGGGACCGCATCAAGGCCTGGGTGTGAGTCACTATGCCTGGTCGAGCTCGCCACTTCGGCGTTACGCAGATCTGGTGAATCAGTGGCAGCTGTTGTCGGTCCTCGGTCACGGCGAGCCGGCATTTCGGTCGGGGGACGCTCAGCTGCTTTCCGATGTCGCCCACTTTGATGGCGCCTACGATCAGTATGCGAACTTTCAGAGTGCCATGGAGCGCTACTGGAGTCTGCGTTGGTTGGGACTTCAGATGGGGCTCAGCAGCGAGTCATGGTCCGCGCCGGATGAGGGTGTGGCCCTCGTTGAGGAGGCTGTTGCCCTTCGGACTGAGGGAAGCTTTCGTCTGCGGCGCGCCCCTGTGGTTTTCCGACTGAGTGAGTTTGGTGGTGTCGGGGCGGGAACCGTGGTGGAGGTCTCCTGCCTTGCTGCAGACGCGCTCGAGATCTCCCTTGCTGCAAGAGGGGTGCGTGTCCTCAACGAGCGGTCCATCGACAAGTATGCGGTTTTGGGACAGCCGATTTCCCACAGCCGCTCCCCCATGATTCACGCAAGCTTCGCGGAGCAGCTTGGCGAGGAACTGACCTACGAGGCCCTCGAGGTTTCGGCAGAGGCGCTTCTCCCCGAGTTGAATCGCCTGAAGGCGCTCGGATACAAGGGGCTCAATCTCACCGTTCCCCTCAAAGAGCATGCGTATCAACTCGCGCTTGAACAGGGCTGGCCCTTGACGGGTCGGGCACGTGCTGCCCAGGCAGTGAACACGCTTCGTGCGGAGGAGGAGGGCTGGTCTGCCGATAACACCGACGGTCTGGGTCTTGTTCGGGATCTAGAGCGCGCCTTGGCGGGAGGGCTGCAGGGGAGGTCGGTCTTGCTCATAGGAGCCGGAGGTGCAGCGCAGGGCGTAATCGGCCCCCTCTTAGAGTCCGGGGTGACTTCCATCCTCTTGGCCAATCGCACGCTCGAGAGGGCCGAACGCATAGCAGATCGATTCGAGCCCTCGCGCGTTCGGGCAGTCGCGCTCTCTAGTCTCTTGGAGGACAAGACAGCCGAGGGAGACCCTTGGCCTCGTCTGGTGGTGAATGCCAGTTCGGCAAGCCTGCAGGGCGAGGCGCTTGCCGCTCACCCCTCAATCTTCTCGCACGCCGAACTCGTTCTGGACATGATGTACGGGGCGAAACCTTCAGCGTTTATGCAGCAGGCGATGTCACATGGGGCCACGCACTGTCTCGACGGACTGGGCATGCTGGTGGAGCAGGCTGCAGAGGCCTATTCCGTGTGGCGGGGTCGAAGGCCGCAGACCGAGCCGGTGCTTCGTCGTTGTCGAGAGATGCTCTCAGAGGAGACTGGCTAGTCAGCCTTCCAGTGGCCTGAGCGGCCCCCTTCTTTTTCAAGGAGGCGAATGTCACTCATCACCATGCCCCGGTCGATGGCCTTCACCATGTCATAGATGGTGAGGAGGCCAACCTGAACAGCGGTGAGCGCCTCCATCTCAACCCCCGTCTTCCCCGTGAGCCCCACGGTTGCGGTGCATTGCACCGCAGACTCGGTCTCAAGAAGTTCGAACTGAACAGAGACATGGGTGAGGGGCAGCGGGTGGCAGAGCGGGATGAGGTCGCTCGTCCGCTTCGCAGCTTGAATGGCTGCGATGCGCGCAATCCCGAGTACGTCCCCCTTCTTGGCTGTCCCCCCTCGAATCACAGCAAGAGTCGTTGCGAGCATCTTGATGCGACCAGTGGCGGTGGCGCGCCTTTCCGTGTCAGACTTCGACGCTACATCGACCATATGGGCCTGACCCTGGTCATCAAAATGGCTCAGCGTGTTCATAACCTCATCATAGCCGCGGTGCTTGCCTCCGGAGGGACGCTTCTTGCCCAGCCCCTGCCGGGCCGAAGCCCCTCTGCGGTCTCAGACAACCTTCCGGCCCTCGGAGAGGCGGCGGTGGAGGAGCTGAGCCCCGTTGCAGAGCGGCGCCTCGGCCGCGCGATTTTTCACGAATTGGTGAGGGCTGGCGTGGTCTACGACGACCCGGAGGCCACTGACTACCTCACGATTCAGAGCAACCGACTGCTCGATGTTGCTCGAGAGCAGGGGCATCTCAGGGCGAGCGCCCTGGACCTTTCAACCTTTCAATTCTTCATGGTGAATGACCCCAGCATCAATGCGTTTGCGTTGCCCGGGGGTTTTGTTGGTGTTCACACCGGACTCATTGTGCAGGCGAGTACGGAGGCCGAACTCATGTCGGTCATGGCGCATGAGATTGGCCATGTGACGCAACGCCACATCGCCCGAATGTTTGGTCAGCAGAGGCAATCCACCGCGGTGTTTGCCGCCGCAGCCATATTGGCGGCACTCGCAGCCACGAAGAGCCCAGATGCCGCGACTGGCCTCCTCTCTCTTGGCCAGACGCTTGCTGTGCGAGACCAGCTGGCGTTCTCTCGAGATGCCGAGCGCGAGGCTGATCGGGTCGGCTTCTCTCTTCTGGTGTCGTCAGGGTTCGATGGGTACGGCATGTCCTCCCTCTTTGAACGCCTCTTGCAGTCCGCGAAATTCATGGACTCGAATGCACCCAGCTGGATGCGAACCCACCCCCTGACCTCGGAACGAATCAACGACATCACCCTGAGGCTGAATCAGCTTCCCAGCACGGCACCCGTTCGTGCGCAGAGCATTGAATTTGGGTGGGTCCGGCAGCGTCTCACCATTCGGGGTGCCCGTTCGATGGACGGTCTCGCTCGTCAACGCGCACTTCTGCAGGAGGAGCTCTCACGCTTACCCGCAACGGATCATGCCCAACGTGCCCGTGCGAGTTATGGCATGGCCTGGGCTTTCTGTGAGGAGAGAAAGGCCGCAGAAGCGGCACTCTGGCTGCAGTCAGCGCGGATGGAGGCGCAGCAGTCGGGTCAGCTGGCAGTGGTTGAGCCCATGCTCATGCGGCTGGAACAGGAGCTCGCAATCTTGGAGCGCAAGCCTGCCCGAGCCGTCCAGATCGCTGAGCGTGCCACCCAGGTGGCGCCGCGCTCGGTGAGCACGCGCGCCATTCTTCGGGCCGGAACGGAGGCGGCACTTCAGGATGCTCGGGCCGACTGGGCCCTGATCACAAGCAAAGATCTGGTGCGACGTTGGCCAGAAGATCGTGAGGCCTGGCGTCTCCTGTCGCAGTCAGCCTCCGCCCAGGGCCAGAGGGCTTATTCGCACTGGGCGGTGGCTGAGCGCTACGCGCTCTCTGGTGCCTGGCGAGCCGCGATCGAGCAACTCGATCTTGCCCGCAAGGCTGGCGATGGCGATTTTGCGCTGCTCTCCCAGGTGGATGTGCGAATGTCTGTGATGCGAGCAGAGATGGCTCGCGAGGCCATCGAGGCCAAGCAGCGCTAGCCGCTCACGCGTCTCGGCCCGCAAGAGCTAGCGGAAGATGACGGTCTTGTGGCCGTTGATCAGGATGCGGCGTTCGGCATGCCACCGCACCGCGCGCGCCAGGACGCGCGACTCAATGTCCCCCCCGATGCGAGAGAGGGCCTGCGCATCAAGCGTGTGGTCCACCCGCTCAACATCCTGCTCAATGATGGGCCCCTCATCGAGTTCGGTTGTGATGTAGTGAGAGGTGGCACCGATGATCTTGACGCCCCGAGCAAAGGCCTGATCGTAGGGTTTTGCTCCCTTGAAGCTGGGCAAGAAGGAGTGATGGATATTGATTGCGCGCCCCGCCCAGTCCACGCAGAGTTCAGGCGAAATCACCTGCATATACCGGGCCAGCACGATGAGATCGACCTCTAGAGTTTGAGAGAGCTCTCGCAGTTGAGCCTCCTGGGACGGGCGCGAGGCCGCGTCAACTGGGAGGAAATGAAAAGGCACGCCATGGTGCTCAACGAGGTGCCGCAGGTCTGGGTGGTTGGATGCGACCGCTGCGATATGCACGGGTAATTGCCCATTGGTCGTCCGATAGAGCAAATCATTGAGGCAGTGCCCAAGGCGAGAGACCAGCAGAAGGACGCGGCATTTTCGCTGTGCACGGGTGATTTGCCACTGCATATCGAAGGTGTGGGCCAACGATGAGAATGCCCCCGAGAGCGATTCCACGTCTTCTGTTGTGGGCGCATCGAAATGCACGCGCATGAAAAAGCGTCCGGCCTCGTCATCCCCGAACTGCGCTGAGTCGAGAATGTTGCAGCTCCTCTGGAACAGACACTCGGAGACTCGAAAGACGATGCCTTGAGCATCAGGGCAGGAGAGTGTCAGGATGAAGTCGTGGTGGAGGATTGTCATGGGTCGGTGTGCATCAAGTCCTCGAGGGTGGCGCGCACCCGCCCCGGGGCGATTTGCTCAAGGCAGGCAAGGGTACCGAGGGGGCAGGACCGAGCCAGGCAGGGACTGCAGTCGAGGCCAAGCCAGATGGATGTTGAGTGTGCGCCGCGAAGGGGGGTGCGGCGGGGGTCACTCGATCCGTAGAGGCCCAATGTCGGCCTTCCAAGCGCAGCCGCCGCATGCATGAGACCCGAATCGTTGCTTACAACGGCGTCCGCCTCGCTCAGCAGAGCGATCGCTTCTCCAAGGCTGGTCTGCCCTGCTCGGGGCATAAATCGGGCTCGGTCTCTCTCTGCGAGACCACTGAATAGACTGGTCTGGATGCGCGACTCGATCTCTTGGTCTCGCTGGGTTCCCAGGGTCATCACGCTTCCACCTGCCTCAATCCACATGCGTGCGAGAGACGCCGCGTGCTCGGCTGGCCATTGCTTGGCCGGACCGAATTCGGCCCCAGGACAGAGCGCAAGTCGGCGTCCGGCGCAAGAGAACCACGCAAGGCTGCCGGTGAGGCGCCCAGGAGGTGTGATCTGTGGCTTGGTCTCGAAGGCCCGGGCCGGATGGTCGGCCAAGGCAGCGTAGGCCTCTGGCTGAGAGGGCCCCAGGGGCCGTCGGCGCTGGTTGATAAGCCCAAGCCGCATCTCGCCTAACAGCCCGCGTCGATGGGGAATGCGAGCCAGCCATGGAATGAGTGCCGACTTCCAGCTGTTGGGGCAGACCACGGCACGCTCGTAACCCGCCTTGGTCAGCTCCCGCGCCCAGCGACGTCGCTCGGAAAGCTCGAGTGCGCCTCGCTGAAATCGGGCCGGCAGAACGCGTCGGGTGCCTGGCATATGCGCGAAGAGCTCTGTGAGAGTTTCGTTGCAGAGAACATCAACGGGGCCCCGCTCAGCCAGGTCGGCGAGCAGGGGTTGCGACATGACCGCATCGCCCACCCACTGGGGAGCGATAAAGAGGCATGACCCAGAAGCAGCGTTAGTGCGACGCAGGGGACGCCCCCTCAGCGAGCACATACTCTGTGCCGCAATAGGGGCATCTCGCCGAACCCTCAGAAAGATCGAGAAAGACTCGGGGGTGACTGCTCCAGAGCGGCATCTGGTCGTTCGGGCAATGAGCTGGGAGATCTTTGGCCTGCAGAACCACAGGTTCTTGGTGACGGGCGACTGTCATGGAACGAGCCTCTTAAGTGATGAAGGGTGGGGCATCAGACCGGCGAGAGCCACGCACTGTACTGGGGAGCCCGTCCGCTCACTGCATCAAAAAACAACGACTGAATTCTCTCCGTGATGGGGCCGCGACCGCCCGAGCCGATCATTCGATCGTCCAACTCTCGGATGGGCGTGACCTCCGCGGCCGTTCCCGTGAAAAACGCTTCGTCCGCGCAATAGATCTCGTCGCGAGTGATGCGTTTTTCGATGACCTCAAGGCCCAAATCATGCGCGATGGTGATGACACTCTCGCGCGTGATGCCATCAAGGCAGGATGCGAGGTCGGGCGTGAAGACCTTGCCGCGCTTCACGACAAAAAGGTTTTCGCCCGCACCCTCCGATACATAGCCGTCGGTGTCGAGCAGCAGAGCCTCATCGTAGCCATTGGCGGCGACCTCTTGGTGGGCCAGGATGGAGTTGATGTAGTAGCCACTGGCTTTTGCCCGCACCATCGACACATTCACGTGGTGTCGAGAAAACGACGAGGTTTTCACTCGAATGCCCCGGGTGAGTCCATCTTCTCCGAGATAGGCGCCCCAGGGCCAGGCAGCGATCGCAAGGTGGATCGAGTTGCCCTGAGCCGCGATGCCAAGTTTTTCCGAGCCGATCCAGGCGATGGGTCGGATGTAACAGGACTTGAGCCCATTTCTCCGAACAACCTCTTTTTGGGCCTCCTCGATGGTGGCCGCATCGAAGCCGAGGTTCATCTGGAAAATCTTGGCTGAGTTGAGCAGGCGACGGGTGTGATCCGCGAGCCGAAAAATCGCTGTGCCAGAGGGCGTCTCATAGGCACGCACGCCCTCAAAGACACCCATGCCGTAGTGAAGTGAGTGCGTGAGCACATGAATCTGGGCATCCCTCCACGGTATGAGGTCACCGTCCTTCCAGATCCATCCATCGCGATCGGCCATTGACATGCGTCGTCTCCCTTTTGATTTCCCGCATTTTAAGGCCCTTACCCCTTCGGTCGAGAATGAATCTCCGACAGGCTGCGAACATGCGAGGGCGCATCCGAAAAGACCTGCGCCCAGAGGGAGGTCACGGCCTCTCGTTCATTCTGGAACTCTGCGGCGTTCACGCGCGCAGTCGGGGCGCCCGCGAGTCGCAGGATGTGTTGGGTCTTTCGGAGGTCGCGATAGGCCTGAGCCACGCTTCGAGCCAGACCACGATCGACCAGTCTCAGGTCGGCTGCGCAAAGCATGAGCGCGATGTTGCCGAGATTTTTTGCCAGATCGGGGTGGGCGTGCGCGTGCCGAAGCACCAGGGCCTGGACCATGAATTCGATATCGACCATTCCGCCGCGATCGTGCTTGAGGTCGAAGTCTTCGCTGGTATTGGGGTGACCCTCATGCATTTTCTGGCGCATCGCAAGGATTTCCTCCAGGAGGGGCGCCACCGGACGCGGCATGCAGATGAGCTCCTCGCGGGCACGCTCAAAGGCCCTGCCGATGCTCGAATCTCCCGCACAAAAGCGTGCGCGCGTGAGCGCCTGATGCTCCCAGACCCAGGCCGTCTTGCGTTGGTAGCTCACGAAGCCCGCGAGGTCTGAGACCAGCAGTCCAGCGTTGCCGTTGGGCCGCAACCTCAGATCAATGTCAAAGAGCGATCCCGCGGCGGTCTGGGTGGAGAGCCAGTTGCTCATTCGCTGAGCGAGTCGCGCGTACCGTTCCGGCGCTCGTTCGTCCGCATCTTCGTAAACGAAAATAAGGTCAAGGTCCGAGGCGTAGCCCAACTCTTTCCCGCCAAGCTTTCCATAGGCGATGACCGCGAAGGCGGGCGTCTCTCGGTGCCGCTGCGCCATGGAAGCCCAGGCCGCCTGCAGCGTGAGCTCAAGGATGAGGTCTGCGAGCGCCGAAATCTGATCGGACAAAGACTCCACGGGCCAGCGACCCTCGAGGTCTTGCACCATGAGTCGAAAGAGTTGCCCGTGATGGGCCTCCCGAAGGATGTCCATCTGGCGCTCGACGTCGGGCTGGCCGTCCCTTTGCGCATCGGTGAGCTGCGCAAGGATGTCTTGGCGGAGAAGGCCGAGCTGCGGCGCCTCAAAGAGGGTTCGGTCATCGAGCAGCTCATCGAGCACGATGGGATTTCGGCGCAGGTAACCGGCCGCCCATCGGGAGGCATCAATCACACGAGCGACGCGGGAAAGGGCCTGTGGATACTCATCAAAGAGGGCCAGATAGGAGCTTCGGCCTCGGAGGCTGTGGACCAGGTCCTCCATCTGCGCACGAACCCACTCGGGGTCTCGGGTGTTGGCTGCCTGGGTGCTGATCGCTGCGGCTATTCGGCTGAGGCGGCTCTCGCGATCCGTCGGTCGCAGAGCGGCCTCATCGCCGCCGGCACTCTCCTGCCCATGAAAGAGACGGTCAAACACGGCGCTCGCCTGTTCGGCATGGACCATGATCAAGGCCTCGAGCGCCGTTGCGTCGCCGAGGCCCATGGCAGAGGCTAGCCGAGTGTAGGCCTCCTGCTGCCCCGAAAGGACATGGGTCTGTTGGTCCTCCTCATACTGCAGGCGATGTTCAAGTCGCCTCCAGAACGCGTATGCGGCCTGGAGCCCCCGATGCTCTTCCTCGCTGATGCGGCCCTGCTGGGCCAGTGTCTGGAGAATGATGCGTGTTCCTCGGGCGCGCAGAGCCTCATCTCGTCCGCCTCGAATCAGCTGAAAGAGTTGGGCGACGAATTCAATCTCTCGAATGCCACCGCGACCCAGTTTGACGTCGACGGTTGGGAGGCTCCCTGCGGTGCGAGCCTCGCGGCGCAGCTCTCTGCGTTGGGCCTCCGCTCGAATCTGCTCATGAAGGTCTCGAAGCGCGGAGAGTGCGTTGAAGTCGAGGTAGCGTCGAAAGACGAAGGGTCTTCGAACAGACTCGAGCGCCTGAAGGCTCTGCGAGAAGGCCTCGAGACTTTGGAAGACGGGCAGGTTCACGACGCGGGCTTTGACCCAGGCATAACGCTCCCACTCACGCCCATGCACGACGAGGTAGTCCTCAAACATGGCAAGCGAGTGAACGATCGGCCCGGCATCCCCATTCGGTCGAAGGCGAAGGTCGACGCGAAAGGCGAATCCATCTTCGGTGTGACTGGCCAGAAGTGCCGACATCCTTTTTCCAACTCGGGAGAAGAAATCGATTGCGTCTAACCGCCCCGAGGGTCCGCCTGACGTCTCTCCCCCATCGGGCAATAGGTAGACCAGATCGACATCAGACGATGCATTGAGCTCGCCACCACCCAGTTTGCCCATCCCAACCACCAGGAGGTCCAAGGGATCGCCGTGGGGGGATCGTGGTTCGCCGAATCGAGCCGCGAGCTCGCGCGCACTCGCCCGATAGGCCTCTTGAATACAGAGCTCAGCAAGGGTGGTGATGGAGGAGAGGTTCTCCTCGAGTGAGGCGAGGGCCGAGAGATCTCGTGCGGCAATGGCAAGCAAGACGCTGTTTCGAAAGCGGCGAAGCCCGGCCTCCGTGGACCCCAATTGCTGCGAGACCGAATGAAAGATGCGGTTGAACTGGGCCTCTATCCGCTCCCGAGTGAGTGGCGCAGATGGGCTCATCACGAGCCCCTGCGCTTCGATTCGAGGGAGGGACCGACGAGCAAAGCCCGATTGGGCGAGCAGGGTCTCGTAGGGATTGTGCGGATGACTCACGTCAAATCGTCTGTGCGACGCCTGGCTATGCAAGAATTTCGATCATGCCACCTGACCCAGCAGTACCCTCTGGCATGCCCCCCTCGGTGGGACTGCATCGGCAACTCATGAAGTGGCTAGGAATCCTCGCGCTTGTTTTGGGGATTGTTGGTGTCGCAGGATTTGCCTACGCCCGCTTCGTGTTGTGGCCCCAGATGGAGTCACGACTCAATAGCGACGCGGCCTGGATGCGTGAATTCGCGCCGGCCCTCTCTCCCCTGGGGCTGCGCTTAGAAGTGGTGGGCGTTCGAGCGGAGTGGGAGTCATGGCTCTCGCCTCAAATTTCCATCCGTCAGGCGAGCCTGACAGATGCCTCTGGGGATGAGGTCCTCTCAGCCCTTGGCACTCGGGCACGGTTTGGTCCTCGAAGTCTCCTGTCGGTCTGGCTTGGCCTGCCGGTTTTCTCTCGCCTCGACATGGACGAGGTGCATGTTCGTGTGGTGCGAAGTCGGGAGGGTCTTACGCGGGTGGCGGGCTTCCCGCTCAAGCCGGACGCGCCCGCTGATCCCCGATTGTTTGAGGGCCTCTCTCATCAGGGACCCTTCTCGCTGAGCCAGCTTCGCGTGAGCTGGGTGGATGAGAGTGAGCGCGGCCAACGTCATGAGGGCGTCCTCAGCCTCTCTCAGATGTCTCTGCGGCTTCGCGGCGACCATCTATCTGCGCAGGCCAAAGATCTCGATCTCTCCGCGTTGTCGCCCGCCCTCGCTCGCGCGACCTCCGGACTCGATATTCCCACGCTGAGCGGTCGTATCCGTTCCATGCAGCTCGATTGGGATGGTGATGTCCGAGAGATGACCGAGATGAGCGCATCGAGTCGACTGCGGCGATCGACTCTTGACGCGGAGTTTGAAGACCTCGGGCTGGAGCGCCCGGCTCGCTCGGGACCATCTGGTTCGTCGGCCTTTGCGGTTCAAGGCCTATCGGGGCGCCTGCGTGTGGCAGCAGACAAGGGCCGACTGCAGATTGAGGAGGGCCCGGCAAGACTCTCCGCCCCCTCGTTCTTGGTTGCTGGACCCGTCGCCTTTGATCGAGTGAAGGTCGTGTTGGACTGGTCTGTCAAAGACTGGACAGAGAGTGCGAGCGGGCTGCCGCGCGCGTTGGAAGTGCATCTTCAGTCGATCGAGCTTGATAACCATGACCTCTCGCTGAGGGCCAGGGGCTCTCAAGGCTTCCAAGACGGCCAGGCGGGCACTGCCCAGATTCGCGGCACGCTCGAGCGTCTTCTGCCTGAGCGCGCATTCGCCTACGTCCCCTCGACCGTGGGGCCCGATGCGCGGGCTTGGATTCGCCGCGCTTTTTCTGCTGCTCGGCCCGCTTCGGGCGAGTTCTCTCTCGACGGTCGGCTGCAGGACTTTCCCTTTCGGGACCCCAAGTCCGGGCAGTTCCAAGCGAGTCTTCGCCTGCCAGAGACCACCCTGCTTTTTGCGCCCGAGTGGCCCGTCTTCGAGCGCGCGGCCATCGATTTGCGTTTCGAGGGCCCTCGACTCTTTGTGAGCAGTCGCCAAGCCTCGTTGGCGGGAAGTCGACTCGCTCGCGTCGAGGGGGAGATCGCCGATCTGGAGGCAGACCAGCCCATGCTTTCGCTCACCGGTCGATTTGATTCCCCCTTGGCGGTCTTGATTCAGACCGTCAACCAATCCCCGGTGAAGGGCATGCTCTCCAATCTCACTGAGGGGGCTCGGGCCAGCGGCCACGGACAGCTCGACCTCGGATTGCTCGTGGATCTCTCCGATCCGGATCGGTCGCGCGTGAATGGCCAGCTGGAGGTTAAGGCGGCAAGCGTGCGACTTGACGGGGGGATTCCTGAGTTGTCCGGACTGGGCGGACAACTCGCTTTCAACGAAGAAGGGCTTCGGAGCCTTGCACTCTCTGGGCAGGCGCTGGGCGGCCCCATTCGCCTGGAGCATGTGCCTCACGCGGGCAAGACGCGTCTGCGAGCCTCTGGCGAGGTCCAGGGGCCCGGCCTTGAGGCATGGTTGCGCTCGGATGTGGGCGTGCCGGTCCGTGGTGCGCTCGTGGGGTCCTCACCCTATCTCTTTGAGCTGGAGGCAGACCGGACCGGCATTCGCGCGGAGGCCAAGAGCAGTCTGAAGGGGCTGGCGATTCGTCTGCCCTTTCCGGCCCGAAAGCTCGCGCAGGACGACTGGGCGCTCAGCCTCTCTTTGAGGCAGTCGGCCATGGGGGCAGCCTCTCGCAGGCAGCAGTGGGCCTTACAGACCAAGGACAACCGCTTGACTGCTCTGATCGAACAGCAGCTCTCGGCCTCGGGACGTCAGATGAGGGGGTCCCTGGGCGTGGGCGTTCTCGCCCGTGAACCGCGCTCAGAGGGTCTCGCCGTCCAAGTGGTTGCAAGTTCGCTCTCGCTTGAGCGCTGGCTCGACGCGATCGATCGTCAGCTGAGTCAGGGCAGCGTCGTGAGAGGCAACGACACGCGCTCTGGCCCCGGCCTCTCCCTGGTGGAGGTGAGCACCCCGGTGATGCGAGTCGGGTCTCAGAAACTAACGGCCCTGAATGCGCGCGCGACCCCTCAGGCCGGTTCGTGGTCTATTGAGTTGAATTCGAGTGAGGCGGCTGGTCAGATGACGTGGCGAGCCAACCCGCAGGCCGCCCGAGGCCCCTCTGAATCCAAGGGCACGCTCGTGGCTCGGCTCTCACGACTCTGGCTCACTCGCCCGAGCGAGGAGGCGCGAGCAGAGGCCCCTACGGAGTCGGAGGGGGAGGGTGATAACGCCGTGACGGCTCTCTCGGAGGCCCGACGCTGGCCCAGCATTGATCTCATCGCAGAGGATTTTCGGCGGGGACCAAGCCAGTTCGGTCAGCTCACGATCGATGCGGCGCCCAGCTCATCGGAATCTGGCTGGCTTGTGCGTCAGCTGATGGTGGTGAGTCCATCTGCTCGCCTCGAAGCGAGCGGTCGCTGGGCTGCCAAAAGAGGAGGCGGCACCGCAGCCGACTCCCCCTCTGAGACAAGCCTGAAGGTGAATCTCAAGGTTCTCAGTGGAGGGGGGCTGCTCGAGCAGCTCTCGCACCCCGGCCTCATCAAGGATGCTCCCGGTACTGTGCGTGGCGAGCTGGCCTGGGACGGATCGCCCGCCGATTTTCGCGTCGCCTCTCTTCGGGGTCAGCTGAGCCTCGACTTGGAGGGAGGGCGATTTCTTAAGGCTGACCCGGGACTTGCGAAGCTCATCGGCGTGGTCAACCTGCAGTCGCTTCCGTCCCGAATCAGCCTCGATTTCCGAGACATCTTTTCCGATGGATTTGTTTTTCAACGTGTGCGGGGAGACGTTCGATTCGAGCGGGGTCGCGCGAGCACCCAGAATCTTCGAATCGTGGGCGTGCAGGCGTCGGTCTTCATTGAGGGCGATGCCTATCTGCCCAAAGAGACCCAAGACATTCGAGTGCTTGTTCTGCCAGAGCTCAACGCCGGCCTGGCCTCGCTCGGTTATGCGCTCATCAATCCGGCCATCGGTCTGGGCAGTTTCTTGGCACAGTACGTCTTGCGTGATCCGTTGCGGCAGATTCTGGCCTATGAGTACCGAGTGACTGGCCCCTGGGATGCACCCTCGGTCACGGAGGTCGCTCGTCGAGAGGTGAAACCTTGAGCGTGTTCGCGAGCCGTCCGCCGGTGAGGGTTGCTGCCGTTCAGATGGTCTCCTCCTCCTCCCGAGACGAGAACCTTGGCGTGATGCGGCACTGGGTGGGGGAGGCCGCCAAGGCGGGGGCGAGCCTGGTTCTTCTGCCCGAGTACTTCTGTCTGATGGGTCGGCGCGATCAAGACAAGGTGCTCATCGCTGAACCCTTTTCATCGGAGTCTTCTCGAGGCCCCATCCAAGCGGCCCTCGCCGAGACCGCGAGGCAACACGGTGTATGGCTTATCGGCGGAACCGTGCCGATTCAAAGCCCAGACCCCGCTCGAGTTTTCAATGCCATGCTCGTCTTTGGACCTGATGGCCAGTGCAAGGCGCGCTACGACAAACTCCACCTCTTTTCTTTCAGGACAGAGAGTGAGTCCTACGACGAGACGCGCTCGATTTGTCCGGGTGCTTCGCCCGTCACATGCCAGACGGTCGCGGGTCGCACCGCCTTGTCGGTCTGCTACGACATTCGCTTTCCAGAGTTTTATCGCGCGACGGACAGATCCGAGCCACCCGACCTCATTTTGGTCTCTGCGGCCTTCACGGCGACGACCGGCGAGGCCCACTGGGAGACTCTTCTGAGGGCGCGGGCGATTGAAAACCAATGCTGGCTTTTGGCGAGTGCCCAGGGTGGCGAGCATGACAACGGTCGTCGCACCTGGGGCCACAGCATGCTCGTCGATCCCTGGGGCCGGATCGTCTCAGAGCGATCAACGGGAGAGGGGCTTGTGATGGGCAACGTCGATTTCGGTCAGATGGCATCGCTTCGCTTACACTTGCCTGCTCTTTCGCACCGTGTCTTGTAGCCATGACTCCCGCCGACGCCGCCATTGCCTCGCTCGCCGCCGCCCACCAGCTGCTGCTTGAGCCGCACGGACTCTCCGAACAAGATCTTCACGAGGCCCTGGCCCAGATCCACGCCCACCGCGTCGACTATGCCGATCTCTACCTCCAGTATTCAAAGGCCGAGGCTTGGAGCCTCGATGAGGGCATCGTGAAGACTGGCAGTTACTCCATCGATCAAGGGGTCGGGGTTCGAGCGATCTCGGGGGAGAAGACTGCCTTTGCCTACAGCGACACCCTGAGTCCAGCGGCCCTGCATGAGGCCGCAGTGACGACCCGCAGCATTGCTCGTTCGGGCGGACGTCGGGCAGGCGTCCTCGTGGCCAGCCAGCGTGACCGCCTCGTTCGGGACCGCGAGGTCTTTCAGCGGGGTGGCCCAGCCCCCCTCTACCTTCCGAACGACCCCATCGCCGCGCTCACTGCGGCAGACAAAGTTGCCTTGCTGATGGAGCTGGAGGGTTATGCCCGCGCTGCAGACCCGCGTGTTTTGCAGGTGATGGCCTCGTTGGTGGCTGAGCTCGATGTGATTCTTGTCATGCGCAGTGATGGCCGAATCGCCGCGGATGTGCGACCCCTTGTGCGCCTCTCGATCACCGTGATCGCGCAGGCCGAAGGTCGCAGAGAGCAGGGATCGAGCGGCGGAGGTGGCCGGACCGACCTCACCGTCTTTACGCCTGATGTTCTTCGTGGGCATGCCCATGAGGCAGTTCGTCAGGCTCTGGTGAACCTCGAATCGCGACCCGCTCCAGCAGGCCAGATGCCTGTGGTCCTGGGTCCTGGTTGGCCTGGCGTGCTCTTGCACGAGGCCGTTGGGCACGGGCTGGAGGGCGACTTCAACCGCAAAGGCTCCTCGGCTTTTGCGGGCCGGATGGGTCAGAGGGTTGCTGCCAAAGGGGTGACAGTCGTCGACGATGGCACCCTGGCGGGCCTTCGAGGCTCTCTTCACATCGACGATGAAGGCAACCCAAGCCAGTGCAATGTGCTCATTGAAGACGGCGTATTGACGGGGTATCTGCAGGACAGTCTGAACGCGCGCCTCATGGGCGTGCCAGTCACGGGTAACGGACGCCGCGAGAGTTACGCACATCTCACCATGCCGCGAATGACCAATACCTTTATGCGGTCGGGTGACCAAGACCCCGAGGAGATCATCTCCTCGCTTCATCGCGGACTCTACGCAGTCAACTTCGGCGGAGGCCAGGTGGACATCACGAGCGGGAAGTTTGTCTTCTCCGCTTCGGAGGCCTACTGGGTTGAAAATGGTCGAAAGCAATTCCCAGTGAAGGGCGCGACCATCATTGGCAATGGACCCGATGCGCTGACCCGGGTCACGATGATCGGCAACGACCTGCGACTCGACACTGGTGTGGGCACCTGCGGCAAAGAAGGGCAGAGTATTCCGGTGGGTGTTGGCCAGCCCACCCTTCGAATCGAGGGGCTCACCGTCGGGGGCACGGGGTAACATTTCGCAATGCACAACACCTCAAACCTGCGGATCCGGGACATCAAGCCCCTCATCACTCCTGATGAACTGATCGAGAAGATCCCCCTCACCGAGACGATTGCCGATGTGGTCTCGGGCGCTCGTCGAGCCATCCACGCCATCCTTCATGAGATGGACGATCGACTCTTAGTGGTCATGGGGCCCTGCTCGATCCATGACCCGACGGCCGCCCTGGAGTACGCGCATAAACTACTGGGCGAGCGCAAGCGCTATGCCAATGAGCTTGAGATCGTGATGCGCGTTTACTTCGAAAAGCCGCGAACCACGGTTGGATGGAAGGGGCTCATCAACGACCCGCACCTGGACAACAGCTTCGATATCAATAGCGGTCTGCATCAAGGCCGCGAGGTGCTGGCGCACATCAACGCTTTGGGCCTCCCCGCAGGTGTGGAGTTTCTCGATGTGATCTCTCCGCAATACATCGCCGACTTGGTGGCGTGGGGTGCCATCGGGGCTCGCACAACCGAGTCGCAGGTTCACCGTGAGTTGGCCTCCGGACTCTCTTGCCCAGTTGGCTTTAAGAACGGGACGGATGGAAATTGCCGAATCGCCTTCGATGCCATCAAGGCTGCCTCTCATCCCCATCACTTTCTCTCAGTGACCAGCGAGGGGCGCTCGGCCATCGTGTCGACCGCAGGAAATGAGGATTGTCACGTCATCCTTCGGGGCGGCAAGACCCCGAACTACGATGCGCAGAGTGTGGAGGCGGTCTGCCGAGATGCCGCTGCCGCCCATCTCGCCTGCCGGCTCATGATCGATATGAGCCATGGGAATTCGAGCAAGAAGCCTGAGAATCAGCTGCTCGTGGCGCAGTCGGTGGCCCAGCAGGTGGCCGATGGGGACGATCGAATCTTTGGCGTCATGGTGGAGAGCCACCTGGTCTTTGGTCGACAAGATTTGCTGCCGGGAATGACGCTCAAAGACCTCACCTATGGGCAGAGCATCACCGACGGCTGTATTGCCTGGGACGACAGCCAGACGATTCTCGAGATGCTCTCAGAGGCCGTGAAGGCCAGACGCGTGAGGGCCGCGGCCGCCGACTGATGCTCCCTTCGTCAGGAGGAAGATGGGCCCGCGCTCTGCCTGAGCGCACTGCGTCGCCAGACCACCTCGGCCTCGCCCAGTCGCCGGGCTAGGCTGCGCGAGAGGATAAAGAGCAGGTCAGAGAGTCGATTCAGATAGAGACGAGGAAGGTCATCGAGCGCATCCTCGCGATCAGGCTCGGCGGCCTTGAGTGAGACCACGCAACGTTCTGCCCGCCGGGCAACCGTGCGCGCGACATGAGCCTGGGCAACAACCCGAGAGCCCCCTGGCAGCACGAAGTCTTTGAGGGGGGGCAGGTCGGCATTGAAGGCTTCAATCCAGGCGTCGAGCTGGGTGAGCCGATCCTCAGTCAGGATGCTTTGGCCGGGCAGGCACAGGCTGCCACCCAGGTCGAATAGATCGTGCTGAATGACCGCGAGACAGTCCTCAATGGATCCGAGTGAGGACGAATCGGCCTGGATTTGCACATCTTGCTGGCGCTCTTGAAGGTCTGCTCGGAGCAGTCCGATCTGACTGTTGAGTTCGTCAACCTCGCCCAAGGCTTGGATGCGAGGATGGTCTTTTTCCAAGCGAGAGCCGTCAGCAAGGCCCGTGGTGCCGTCGTCTCCCGTACGGGTCGTGATTTTTGTCAGTCGGTGTCCCATGGCACTCAGTCTACCGGCATTAAACTATGGGGATGAATGCGCCGCGCGAACTTGGATTGGGTGAACTTCGATTCGCTGATCTCACCGAGCCCCTGGCTTCAGATAAGCGCGAACCTTTTCTCGAGGCCCTCGCTGCCTGCCTGCCATGGGACTGTCTTGTCACACGAGCCGAGGCGCTCAAGCCGTATGAATGCGATGGACTGACCGGGTATCGACACGTTCCCGCAGCGGTTGCGTTGCCCCGAACCGAGGAGCAGGTTGCCGCGGTCCTGCGCTGCTGCTCGCAGTGGTCGGTCCCTGTGGTGGCGCGAGGGGCTGGCACCGGGCTCTCCGGTGGGGCCACTCCCCATCGTGGTGGCGTGGTTCTGAGTCTTGCCCGTTTCAAGCAGATTCTGTCGATTGATCCTGTGGCCCGTCTGGCAAGAGTTCAGCCCGGTGTTCGCAATCTGGCAATCAGCGAGGCGGCAGCACCCTACGGCCTGTACTATGCCCCCGACCCCTCCTCCCAGATTGCCTGCACCATCGGTGGCAATGTGGCAGAGAACTCGGGGGGCGTGCATTGCCTGAAGTACGGACTGACGGTCCACAACGTGCTTCGTGTTCGCGGCCTCACCATGGACGGGGAAGTTCTCGAGTTTGGGTCGGAGGCGCTTGATTCGCCCGGCCTCGATCTCCTGGCGGTGGTCATTGGGTCTGAGGGCATGCTCGCTGTAACCACCGAAGTAACAGTCAAGCTCATTCCGAAGCCGCAGGTCGCCCGCGTCATCATGGCCTCGTTTGGCGATGTCGAGAGGGCGGGTCAGGCTGTGGCCGACCTCATTGGCGCAGGCATCATTCCTGCGGGGCTGGAGATGATGGACAAGGGAATGACAGAGGCCGTGGAGGAGTTCGTTCATGCGGGCTACGACACGGAGGCTCAAGCCATCCTGCTGTGTGAGTCAGACGGCACGCCCGAGGAGGTCGACGAAGAGATTGGTCGGATGAAGCAAGTTCTCTCGGGCAGTGGAGCCACCGATCTGAAAGTGTCCCAGTCTGAGGCAGAGCGCCTGCGGTTCTGGTCGGGCCGCAAGAATGCCTTCCCCGCCTCGGGGCGAATCTCCCCTGACTATTACTGTATTGACGGAACGATTCCTCGTCGTCGGCTGGGCGAGATGCTCCGAAGGATTTCGCAGCTGGAGGAGAAGTATGGGCTGCGCTGCCTGAACGTTTTCCACGCGGGCGACGGCAATCTTCACCCCCTCATTCTCTTTGATGCATCCGTGCCCGGTGAGTTTGAGACGACAGAGAAGTTCGGCGCAGAGATCTTGGAGATCTGCGTGGATTTTGGCGGGACGATTACGGGTGAGCACGGCGTTGGGATCGAGAAGATCAACAGCATGTGCGTGCAGTTTTCCCCGCAGGAGAGGCTCACTTTTTTTGCGATCAAGCGCGCCTTTGATCCGAAGGGGCTTCTGAATCCTGGGAAGGCAATTCCGACGCTGAGTCGCTGCGCAGAGTACGGGCGCCTGCATGTCCATCAGGGAGCCTTGCGGTTTCCAGCCATCCCGCGCCTCTAGACATGACGACCCCCTCGTCGGATCAACAGGACTTCCTCCTTCGGGCTCGTGAGCTCACCCATCGTGCAAATTCTCTGGGGTCCGCGCTTGTCATCGAGGGCCACGGCTCCAAAGACTTCTACGGCAACCATCCTGACTCTCTGAATCGGCCCGTGGACCGACTCTCAACCCTTGCCTACTCGGGCGTGGTGAGCTACGACCCCACGGAGCTGGTTGCCGTGGTTCGCGCGGGCACCCCCATCGAGACCCTCGAGGAGACGCTTGCGCAGGAGGGTCAGATGCTTGCCTTCGATCCACCAAGGCTCAAAGGCTTAGGCGGCCGAGGGACGGTGGGCGGCATGGTTGCATCGGGCCTGTCAGGTCCGAGGCGCATATCGGCGGGCGCCTGCCGGGATTTTGTTTTGGGCCTCACGGTGATGGGCTCTGACGGTGAGTGCATGCGGTTTGGTGGCACCGTCATGAAGAATGTGGCGGGCTACGATGTCTCACGCCTTCATGTTGGAGCGATGGGGAGCCTAGGCCTGATTCTGGATGTCTCTCTCAAGGTGCTGCCTCGCCCTGCTGCTCAGGTCACCGTGAGCGTCCCCCTCGACGCCCAGCAGGCCATTGAACGGGCCAATGAATGGATGGCTCAGCCGCTTCCCATCGTCGCCACCTCCTGGGAGAGTGGGGACGGGCGCATTCGTATCTGGTTCGCCGGGGCCAGAGCCGCAGTCGATTCAGCACTCTCGAGGTTTCAGAAAGACCCCGAGCTCACGCAAGTCCAGTCCCTCGACTCGGCAGCTGGCGAGTCCTACTGGAACGCCCTTCGCGACCAGACGCACGCCTTTTTCCAGAGCGCAAAGCCGCTATGGCGCATCTCAGTGCCCACTCGAACCCCGCCCCTCCCCCTGCAAGGCGACACCGTCGTGGAGTGGGCAGGGGGTCAGCGCTGGCTGCGCTCAGACGAGCCGGCCGAACACATTCGGTCGGTTGCTCAACGCGCGGGCGGACACGCCACCCTTTACCGATGCCGAACTCAGCCACATGAACCAAGAGCCGAGGCTTTCTCTGAGCTGTCCTCGGGCCTCATGGCGGTTCAGAGACGCATCAAGAACGAGCTAGACCCCGGTGCGGTTTTCAATCCCGGTCGGCTCTACCGGGACCTTTAGGAACTCGCGTGGAGACACATCTCGCCGACTGGATTGCCCACACCTCTCAGGGGGAGGAGGCCAAGGCCATCCTGCAGCGCTGTGTCCACTGTGGATTTTGTACGGCCACCTGCCCGACTTACCAGGTTCTGGGCGATGAGCTTGATGGCCCCCGAGGCCGCATCTATCTGATGAAGCAGATGCTTGAGGGCGGTGAGACGGGCCCCGAGACCATGCTGCACCTGGACCGATGCCTCACCTGTCGAAGCTGCGAGACCACCTGCCCATCGGGCGTCGAGTACGGTCGACTCCTTGACATCGGTCGCCATGCGGCCGAGACGCGCATCCGCAGACCCGTGGGCCAGCGCCTCATGCGGGGCCTTCTGCGCGAGGGGCTGACCTCCCCGCTCCTGGGGCCAGCTGTGAAGCTTGGGCGGGCCCTGAGGCCTTTGCTGCCCGGGGCCATACAGAGCAAGATTCCGCTCACACGCCCTCGGGGCGAGCTTCCCACGCGGGCTCATGCGCGAAGGGTGCTTCTTCTCGCAGGCTGCGTCCAGCCTGCGATGTTGCCCGGTATTGATGGTGCGACCCAGAGAGTCCTTGATCGTCTTGGTATCTCCTCGATGGTCGCGGCCGGCTCGGGATGCTGTGGAGCGATTCGGCAGCACCTTGCAGACCCAGATGGGGCAAAGGAGCAGGCCCGCATGAACGTCGATGCATGGTGGCCTATGGTGGCTTCGGGCGAGGTTGAGGCCATTGTGGTGAATGCATCGGGCTGCACGGTGATGGTGAAGGACTATGCCCACCTTTTGCAGGACGACGTTGAATACGCGCCGCGCGCACAGCGCATCACAGAACTCGTCAAAGACCCCATCGAGCTGCTTGAGCCCCTGACCGACGAGATTCGGAAAAAGGTTTTGGCCAAGAGCAACACTCGAGTGGCCTATCACGCACCCTGTACCCAGCAGCACGGACTTCGCATCCGAGGAACAGTAGAGAGGCTTCTGGTTGCGCTTGGTGCGCAAAGCCTTGCGGTCTCTGATTCCCACCTGTGCTGTGGGTCTGCGGGAACCTATTCGTTGCTTCAGCCTGCCCTCTCAACGACCCTGCGAGATCGCAAGCTTGAGGCCCTTCAGGCGGAGTCACCGAGCGTGATTCTGTCAGCCAATGTGGGATGCATCGCGCATCTGGCTGGGGCGGCGAAGGTGCCCGTGATGCACTGGTTGGAGTGGTTAGACGAGAGACTGGCTCTAGAGGCCGAGGACGCCTGAGGCAGCAGGGGCAGCAGGTCTCCCCGCAGGGCAGACGGACCCGAGAACCCGAGGCCCCCGAGCACCCGTGACGCTCGGTAGATTTCCGGGCAGGCCAGAGAGGTTGAGGAAGGCGAGCCACGCAAATGCCGCAGCCTCGACTTCTTGCTCAGGCCAGCCCACGTCCGAACTCAGGGTGGGGCTTGTGCCCGTCTCTCGCGCGAGCGCACGAATCAGGGCTGTATTGCGCGTTCCACCGCCGCACAGAATGAGGTGCGCGGGGCAGGTTGGACAGGCCCGCGCGATTGACCGCGCGGTGAGACGAAGAAGGCTCGCCTGCACATCGACCGCCGACAGGGATCGCCCCACTCTCTGCTCGAATGCGGCAAGCCGGCTGGTGATCCATGTCAAGTTAAATTGATCGCGGCCGGTGCTCTTTGGTCCAGTCCTCTGAAAATAGGGTTCGCGCAAGAGCTCGTCCACCCATTCATCGTCTGCACGTCCAGACGCGGCCCAAGCACCTTCAGCATCGAAGGGAGTCCCCTGGTGAACTGAGCACCAGGCATCGAGCAGCGTGTTCCCTGGCCCGGTGTCAAACCCCTGCACATCACCGTCGCGAGTGAGGAGGGTGATGTTGGCCATCCCCCCAAGGTTGACCACCGCAAGGCTTTGACCCGGGTCGCTCAGCTGGGCGCGCAAGTCCTGAGTCATGGCGAGGTGAAAGACGGGCACAAGGGGGGCTCCCTCGCCGCCGGCCGCGATGTCGCGGCTTCGAAAGTCGAAGACCACCGTGACCCCGAGGGACTCCGCGAGTCGGGCGGGGTTGATGATCTGAAGGCTATATCCCTGCTCCGGGCGGTGCCGCAGGGTCTGGCCATGGACCCCGATGGCCTTGATTTCATGGCCGGCCCGAGAGGCTTGATCAAGGAGTGGTCGAACCAACCGAGAGACTTCATCCGCAAGTTGGCCTGCGGATTGAGCGGCAAGGTCGAGGGCCGCCTCGGGCCGATCCTCGACTTGGAGGCGCATGAGGTTGGCTCGAAGTTCGGACGGCATGCTGGCGCTGGCCGAGGCAATCCGCCTTGGCCCCTTCGTCGAGGCTTCAATATGGCAGGCGTCGAGGCCGTCCATGCTGGTGCCCGACATCACGCCAATGTAGTGACCAAATCGGGGTGGGGGGAGGCTCAGCGATCGCCTCGCATCGGGCTCACTGCAGCAGTGTTCACGCTATCGAGCAGCGAGAGTCTTTTGCGAAGATCGGCCGCTGCCCTTTGGAAGAGGGCCAGCTGCTCCCCGTGAAGGCTGGGCACCTGCGGATTCTCTTTCGAGATTTTTGCCGGATCCATATGGCGGCCCTGGACGCGAAACTCATAATGGAGGTGCGGTCCTGTGGCCCACCCGGTGCTTCCCACGTAGCCAATCACCTCTCCCATCCGAACCTCTCGCCCCACCTTCAGTCCACTCGCATAATCTGAGAGGTGGGCATAGTACGTGCTGTAGCGTTGATTGTGTTGGATCTCAATGGCGTTGCCATAGCCGCCGCTGCGGCCAAGCTCAGTCACTTTCCCATCGGCCACCGCAAGGACCGGCGTGCCAGTGGGTGCTGCGTAGTCCACCCCACGATGCGCTCGGGGATCCCCAAAGAGCGGGTGAAGTCGAAAGCTCGAGAAGTTTGAAGTGACACGCTCGTAGCGAAGGGGGGCAGCGAGGAATCCGCGCTTCACCGACTTGCCCTCCGCGTCGTAATAGTTGCTCTTGCCGGTCTCATCCTTAAAGTGCAGGGCCTCATAGCTTCGTCCCGAGGCCTCAAAGCGAACGGCCAAGAGTCGATACTCGCCCACCTCTCGGCCGGCGACGCGACTGGTCTCGTAGATGACACGGACCTTGTCTCCCGCCTGAACCTGTCGACGAAAGTCAATGTCAGACTCAAAAAGACTGACGACGTCCTCGGTCACTCGATTGGGCACGGCCGCCTGGTCCATGGCGCCAAAAAAGCTTCGCCCGACCTCCACCGAGCGATGCTCCACCAACACTTCAGCCCTCATGGGAGCCGACCGCACATTGAACTGATTCTCCCCGGACCGCTCCAGGATCCAGATCTCTTGACCATTGAAAATCTGAAGCCGCAGCAGCTTGCCGTTGAGGTTGGTCTGCACGAGTACGGAGCGTCCGACACTTCCACGAAGCGCAGCGTCATAGCGCCGATCTTTGCCAATAAATGCCAGTGCCTGGGCATCTGACACACCCATGCGAAGCATGAGGCTTGAGAGCGTGTCACCTCTGCGAACCTCGTCTTCCCCGGAAAGCTCAAGCCCGTGGGCCGAAAGCGCGGTGACCTGATTGTCCAGGGCGGGCATTTCAAGGTCGGTGCGCGTGAGGGTGGCGAGGAGGCGGGACTCTGCGGGAGACAGTGGCGCAGTGCCAAGCGCGGTGACGACAGACATGCCCATTCCGAAGAGGGCCGTGCCAAAGATCCAGGTTTTCTGAGCGCGTGGCGTCATGGGAAGTAAAATTCTAGCCTTTCACCCAATCGAGCCGTTATGCATACGCCCGCCCCTGAGCCTAGCCCGTCCGTGCTGGCCGCACTTGCCGAGATCAAGCGGGGCGCCGATGAGTTGCTCGTGGAATCCGAGTTTGTGGCCAAGCTGATACAGAGCGAGCGGGCGGGCACCCCGCTGCGCATTAAGCTGGGCCTTGATCCCACCGCCCCGGACCTGCACTTGGGGCATACCGTCGTGCTCTCTAAGCTGCGGCAGTTTCAGCGCCTTGGCCATCAGGTCATCTTCCTCATCGGCGATTTCACCGCCATGATTGGTGATCCAACAGGACGCAATGCGACGCGCCCGCCCCTGTCACCGGAGGACATTGCAGCAAACGCGGACACCTACTTTCGACAGGCGTCTCTGGTTCTCGATCCCGACCGCACCGAGGTGCGATTTAACTCCGAGTGGAGCGAGCCGCTGGGCGCTCGAGGCCTTATCGCCCTGGCCGCCCAGTCGACCGTCGCCCGCATGCTCGAGAGGGACGATTTCACCAAGCGTTATCGGGCGGGAACGCCCATCTCGATTCATGAGTTCCTCTATCCCCTCATGCAGGGCTATGACTCGGTCGCTCTCAGGTCTGATCTGGAGATTGGCGGCACCGACCAGAAGTTCAATCTTCTGATGGGTCGAGAGCTCCAGCGTCAGGCCGGACAGCCCAGCCAATGCATTCTCACCATGCCGCTCCTCGAGGGCACCGATGGCGTGGAAAAGATGAGCAAGAGCAAGGGCAATGTGATTGGGATCACCGAGTCCGCAGATGAAATCTTCGGCAAGCTCATGTCGATCTCGGACACGCTCATGTGGAGGTACTTTCTTCTTTTGTCGGAGCGGTCCCTGCCTGAGATTGAGGCCCTTCAGGCGGACGTCGCGGCGGGTCGTAATCCCCGAGACATCAAGGTGGCCCTGGGGCAAGAACTGGTGACGCGGTTTCACAGCAAGGCGGCTGCCCAACAGGCGCTTGAGCGCTTTGAGGCGCGCTTTAAACAGGGTGAGATACCGGCTGATCTCCCCACGCAGTCGATTGGCTCTGGTCCTCTGGGCATTGCCGCAGTGTTAAAACAGTCTGGGCTGGTTCCATCCAATGCGGAGGCGTTCCGAAACATCGAGCAGGGCGGCGTGCGAGTGGATGGAGCCCGGGTTGACGATCGGGCGCTGAGCCTGCCCAGTGGCTGTTACGTGGTTCAGGTGGGCAAGCGTCGGTTTGCCCGGGTTCAGATTGATTAGCCTCCTTTGTCCGAGGATCTTGAGAAGGGTGTATTCATGCGTCGGGTAATTGGTCTGGGTCTGGCCACCATCGTGGCGGTCTACCTCCTCATACTGATTGGCGGCACGGTGCGAGCAACGGGGTCCGGCATGGGATGTCCGGATTGGCCGATGTGTTTTGGGCGACTCATTCCCCCCACCTCTGAGGCCGAGCTCCCGTTGAACTGGCGTGAGATCTATAGCCACCGCGGTTATGCGGATGCCCCCTTCGACGCAGTGAAGACATGGACGGAGTACCTCAATCGTCTTGCCGGTGTTGTGGTGGGGCTCATGGTGACAACAACCATGCTCCTGGCCGCGCGTCACCGCCGCGAGCACCCCCAGGTTTTTTGGGCAACCGTCGGCGCCTTTCTCATGGTGGGTTTCAATGGGTGGGTTGGTTCTCAGGTGGTGGCCAGCAATCTGAGGCCACTCACCATCTCGGCCCATATGGTCGGCGCTTTTTTTGTTCAGATGCTTCTCATTTATGCAGTGGTTCGAGCCGTCCAGTCTCGCTTGGCTCCCGTGGCGAAGGCTTTGCCACCCTGGTTTACGCGACTCACGCTGGCCACTATGTTGGCCATGGTGCTTCAGATTTTCATGGGCATCCAGATTCGGGAGAGCGTCGATCTCATCTCTCGGGCAGCGACGAGCATTGAGCGCGACCAGTGGATTGAGCGGGTGCCGCTCATCTTCTATTTCCATCGCTCATTTTCTTGGGTCATTTTGGCGTCGGTGAGTTGGCAGTGCTGGCGCGTCTTGAGAAGCCCGCTTCGCCAGACGTGGGCGGGCCGCACACTCATGGTGCTGGTGGGCCTTGTGGTGTTTGAGATGATGCTCGGCGGCGCACTCAACCACCTGGGGTTTCCGGCCGTGGCGCAGCCCGTTCACCTATTGACCGCCCACCTTATTTTTGGCGCTCTCTGGTTCCTCTGGCTGGTGTTGCAGCCCGAGTCACCGGGTGCAACCCACTCGCATTCGTCTCCCTCAGTCCCTTCTCATAGGACCCACCATGTTTGACCTGAATCAGCCCCTCTCCCAAGTTGATCCCGATGTGGCCGCGGCCATCGAGGCAGAAAACCATCGTCAGGAAGCGCATATTGAGCTCATAGCCTCAGAGAACTATGCAAGCCCCGCGGTGATGGCCGCGCAGGGGTCTCAGCTCACCAACAAGTATGCAGAGGGCTATCCCGGCAAGCGGTATTACGGAGGCTGTGAGCACGTGGATGTGGTCGAGACGATTGCCATTGAGCGTCTCAAGAAGCTCTACGGCTGCGATGCGGCAAACGTCCAGGCCCACTCGGGGGCGCAGGCCAACACGGCCGTGTTCCTTGCATTCCTCAAGCCGGGCGACACCATCATGGGCCTGTCGCTCGCAGAGGGGGGCCACCTCACACATGGAATGCCACTCAACCTCTCGGGCAAGTGGTTCAAGGTCGTGCCTTATGGCCTCAATGCGAAGGAGGAGATTGATTACGAGCGCATGGAGGCGCTGGCCCGCGAGCACCGACCCAGACTCATCATCGCAGGTGCCTCGGCTTACTCACTCAAGACCGACTGGGCGAGATTCGCAGCCGTGGCAAAAGAGGTGGGGGCAATCTTCATGGTCGATATGGCCCACTACTCCGGGCTGATCGCAGCGGGCGTTTACCCCAGCCCTGTGCCCCACGCGGATGTGGTGACCTCGACAACCCACAAGAGCCTGCGCGGACCTCGCGGGGGCATCATTCTCATGAAGGCTGAGCACGAGAAGGCGATTAACAGCGCAATCTTTCCCGGCATTCAGGGGGGTCCGCTCATGCACGTGGTGGCCGCTAAAGCGGTAGCCTTTGGCGAGGCTCTGCGACCGGAATTTAAGGTCTATGGCCAGAAGATCATTGAGAACGCGCAGGCGCTGGCTGCAGGTCTCGTGGCTCGGGGTCTGCGGATCGTGTCGGGCCGAACGGAGAGTCACGTGATGCTCGTCGACCTTCGTGCCAAGAACATCACCGGCAAGCTCGCCGAGGCGGCGCTTGGCCAGGCCCACATCACCGTTAACAAGAACGCGATTCCCAACGCCCCCGAGAAGCCCTTTGTGACCAGCGGCATCCGACTGGGCACACCGGCCTGCACCACGCGCGGCTTTGGTCCGACAGAGATGACACAGATCGCCAATCTCATTGCAGATGTGCTGGAGGCGCCTGAAGATGCCTTGGTGATTGCTCGGGTGCGAGGCGAGGTCGAGGCCCTCACAGCGCGCTTCCCAGTCTATCGCTAGGCTGATTCGTCATGCGCTGCCCCTCCTGTGGGTCGCCGGATACTCAGGTGACCGACACGCGAATGTCGGAGGATGGCAATCAGATTCGCCGCCGCCGCCGATGCGCGGCCTGTGACCGACGATTCAAGACGATCGAACAGATCGAGCTGTCGCTCCCGGTCGTGGTGAAAAAGGACGGCTCTCGCAGCGACTTCGATCCAGCCAAGCTGCGATCGAGCATGGCGCTCGCCCTTCGAAAGCGCCCCGTGTCGGCCGACGTGTTGGAGCAGTCCGTGCGTCAGATCGAGGAGCGCCTTGCGGCCTCTGGGGAGCGCGAGGTGACCACTCAATGGATCGGTGAGCTGGTCATGCGAGAGCTCAAGCGGCTCGACAAGGTGGCCTACGTGCGCTTTGCCTCGGTCTACCGAAGGTTTGAAGACATCTCGGAGTTTCAGGAACTCCTCGCAGAAGTGGGGCCCAAGCGCGCCGCTCGAAGACGCCCAGGCTAGGCGAAAAGGATGTTCACACCTCAAGAGACGCAGTTCATGACCCGAGCCCTCGAACTGGCCGAGCGGGGACTTTGGACGACCACACCCAACCCGCGTGTGGGCTGTGTTGTTGTTCGCGATGGCGAGGTGGTTGGGGAGGGGTGGCACGAGAAGGCGGGGCAGGCCCATGCGGAGGTGGTGGCCCTTGCGGCTGCGGGCTCGCGCGCCAGAGGCTCGAGCGCGTTTGTCACTCTGGAGCCGTGCGCACACACCGGCCGGGTGGGCCCTTGCGTGGATGCGCTCTTGCAGGCCGGCGTGGCCTCCGTTGTCGCAGCCATGGAGGACCCCAACCCCCTCGTTCAGGGCCGCGGCCTTGCCCGACTCAGAGCAAGTGGCGTGTCCGTGCGATGTGGTCTCTTATCTCAGCAGGCCCACGACCTGAACCCTGGGTTCGTGAAACGAATGGTCAGTGGCCTGCCTTGGGTTCGTGCCAAGTCAGCCATCTCGCTCGATGGCCGAATGGCCTTGCCCAATGGTCGGAGTCAGTGGATCACCGACGAGGTCTGTCGCAAGGATGGACACCTCTGGCGGGCCCGGGCCTGCGTCATCGCCACTGGCCTTGGCACCTTTCTCAAGGACTCTCCCATGCTCACGGTGCGCGGCATCGACACGCCTCGCCAGCCGCTGCGTCTGCTCCTCGATGCGCGCCTCGACGTCGACTCTGGCTCCCCCTTTTTTTCGGCGCCGAATGCCGCCGTGGCCACGACCGCAGACCTGACACAGCCTGACATGCGCCTGCGGGCTGAGCGTCTTCGAGAGCGGGGTGCTCGTGTGCTCGATCTGCCCTCGGTCCGGGGAGGGCCCGGCGGTCCTGTTGATCTGCGAGCGCTTTGCGAGAGGCTTGCGGCCGATGGTTGTAACGAGCTGCACCTGGAGTCTGGCGGTCGCCTGGCAGGAGCCTTCCTGCAAGAAGACCTCATCGATGAGTGGCTCATCTACCAGGCGCCCGTCTTTCTCGGGGAGGGCGCAGCTTTGGCAGAGCCCCTCGGGCCCTTCGAGAGGCTCGATCAGGCACCGCGCTGGAGACTCGTCGAGGCCGTGCCCATGGGCGATGGCCAGCGGATTCGCCTGATGCGTCCATCGGCCTAGCGAATACACTGGCCGAATGTTCACGGGAATTGTTCAGGCTGTGGGAGAAATTGTGTCGGTTCGCGCGCAGTCCGAGCTCTCGCGGTCCCAAGGGGCCGATAGCACCTGGACCGACGAAGAGGGGCTGCGTCTGCGGGTTACCTGGGGTGGGCTCGACACATCTGACGTTCGAGAGGGCGACTCCATCGCCCTCAATGGCGCCTGCATGACGGTGATCTCGCCCGACTCCCGCGGCTTCGAAGTCGACATCTCTCGAGAGAGTCTGCGGTGCACCTCGGGTCTTGATGTAACCGGGCCGGTTAACTTGGAGAAGGCGATGCGTGCCTCCGATCGGCTCGGAGGGCATATGGTCTCAGGCCACGTCGATGCTCGCGGGGAGGTCATCTCAGTCGAGCGCAGGGCCGAATCGATTGAGCTCGTCGTGCGCATCCCGTCTCATCTCGCGCCCTTTGTAACCGAGAAGGGCTCCATCACCTTGCACGGCGTGAGTCTCACGGTGAATCGTCTGCGCGATGATGAAAGGGGAACCGACCTGTGGATCAATCTGATTCCCCACACATGGTCTGTCACCACCTTGGGCCGTCTTCAGCCCAATGATTTCGTGAACGTCGAAGTCGATGCGATGTCTCGCCAGATTTCGCGGCTCCTTGAACGCCAGTTCGCCCACCTTCTCGCCTCGGCCAGGGGATCTCATGACGCCTGAGCCGACCGAGACACTTCACTCGACTGAGGCGCTGGTGGCGGAGATTCGCGCCGGTCGAATGGTGGTCCTCGTTGACGATGAGGACCGAGAGAATGAGGGAGACCTGGTGATGGCGGCCGATGCGGTAACGCCCGAGGCCATTAACTTCATGGCCCGCTTCGGTCGAGGGCTCATCTGTCTTGCGCTCACCCAGGAGAAGTGCCGCAGCCTCAATCTGCCCCTCATGGTGAATGACAATCGGGCGAATCGATCGACCGCCTTTACGGTCTCGATTGAGGCGGCTCGGGGTGTGACCACGGGCATCAGCGCCGCCGACCGGGCGCACACCATCCTCACCGCGGTGGCTCCCCACGCGGCACCCTCTGACCTCGTTCAGCCCGGCCATGTATTTCCGCTCATGGCGCAGCCCGGCGGTGTTCTGGCCCGAGCCGGTCATACCGAGGCGGGTCCGGACCTTGCCTTGCTAGCCGGTAGGGCGCCCGCTGCCGTGATCTGCGAAATCATGAACGATGACGGGAGCATGGCCCGACTCCCAGACCTTCGTGTCTTTGCCAAAACCCATGGTCTTGCTTTGGGCTCCATCGCCGACCTTATTCATCACCGAACCGCGCACGAGAGTCTGGTCGAGCGTGTGGACTGTTCGCCTCAGGCGCCCCATCCCTGGCGGCTCGTTGCCTATCGCGATCGGGCCGTAGGTCAGCCTCACTTTGCCCTCGTGCTCGGGCAGCCAAAGCCCTCGGTGGTGTCTCGTGTTCGGGTCCACGAACCCTTTACTGTGCTCGACCTGGTCAGCACCGGAGCGCCCGGTCACAGCTGGCCTCTCGCGAAGGCCATGCGAGCCATCGAGGCCAGTGGCTGCGGTGTGGTGGTACTTCTCAATGCCGCGAGCTCTCCTGACCAGCTTTTTGCGCAGGTCTCTGGCCAGTCCATCTCCGCAGCCTTGCCGCCCGCGAATTCACAGGGGGCATCCAGCAGCATGGCTCTTCGCAATTACGGCCTCGGAGCGGCCATCCTGAAAGACCTTGGCGTCGGTCGCATGGAGCTGCTCGCCCGGCCCCGCAAGATGCCCAGCATGGCGGGCTTCGGTCTCGAGATCTGCGGCTTTATTCCGGACCCCAATCAGCTGAACGAGGAGACTGAACAATGAAAAGCCACCGCCTGGTTGGCTCTGCCGATGGAGATGGGTTGCATGTGGGGCTGGTGGTCTCGCGATTTAACGCCGAGGTCACGGAGCAGCTTGAGCGAAGCTGTCTTGAGACGCTCCAGGCGCAGGGGGTCGATGAGGCCAACATCACCCTCGTGAGTGTGCCGGGCGCACTCGAGATTCCTCTGGCTTTGGCTCAGATGGCCGAGACGGGGCGGTTCGATGCGCTTATTGCATTGGGGGCAGTGATTCGTGGAGAGACCTATCATTTTGAGGTGGTCTCTCTCGAGTCGGCCGCAGGAATCTCTCGCGTTGCGCTGGAGTTTCACCTCCCGATTGCCAACGCCGTGCTCACGACGGAGAACGAAGAGCAAGCCCTTGCGCGAGCGCAGCAGAAGGGGCGGGATGCTGCCATGGTGGCTCTCGAGATGGCCGACCTCATCTTCTCCATTGACGATCAGTTCGGAGAGGACCGGGATGAGCACTAAGTCGGGTCGCAGCTCCTCGCGTCCCTCGGGGGCAAGGCGACAGTCTCGGCTGGTTGCGGTGCAGAGCCTGTATCAGTGGCTGCTTTCTCAGGAGGAGCCAGGTGCGATTGAGGCGTTCGCCCAAGAGTCGGATGAATTTTCGCGGGCGGACCAGGCCTACTATCAGGACTGTTTTTATGGCGCCCTCCGAGAGGCCGACGGGTTGCGCGGTCATATTGAGCAGGCGCTTGACCGCCCCATCGCTCTGGTGTCCCCCGTGGAGCACGCCATCTTGCTGCTGGGCTGCTATGAGTTCCTTCACCACCCCGAAGTGCCCTACCGGGTGATCATCAACGAGGGGGTGGAACTCGCAAAGTCTCTGGGGGGCAATGAGGGCCACCGCTACATCAACGGTGTGCTTGATCGACTCGCAGGACGCCTGCGTGCCAATGAGTCGGCCCCCTCTATCTGAATTCGATCTGATTGAGCGCTTCTTTGGGGCGCGGTTCGCGCAACAGGGTGGGCGGGCTCTGGCGCACGCCGAGTCCCTGGGCATTGGAGACGACGCAGCGATTCTGGCGCCCATTCCCGTTGGCGAGCAGCTCGTGGTGTCGGCGGACATGCTGGTGGAGGGTCGGCACTACTTCCCAGAGTGCGACCCCCAAAGCCTGGGGCACAAGGTGCTCGCCGTGAATCTCTCCGATCTGGCAGCCATGGGTGCACGACCGCTTGGTTTTACCCTCAGCATGGGACTCAGAGCGCCTCGCGAGGCGTGGCTCACGTCGTTCTCCGAAGGGCTCTATGAGCTGGCGAGCGACACGGGCTGCGCCCTCCTGGGTGGTGACACGGTGGCCGTACCAAGTGAGGCCCCCGAGGTGTTCTCGGTCAGCGTCTTGGGGACGGTCCCCCTGGGCCGAGCGCTGCGACGAGATGGTGTCTGCCCCGGTGACCAGATCTGGGTGAGCGGACACCTGGGCGATGGGCTTGAGGCAGTTCGCCGACGCCTTGCCCACCTTCGGCTTGATCGGCCAACGCCTCGGCTTGCCCTTGGAGAGGCCCTTCGCGAGTGGGCCCATGCCGCCATTGATGTGTCCGATGGCCTCACGGCAGAGCTGCGCCACCTGCTGACGGCCTCTCGCCGCCGCTCGGGTCAGCCCCTCGTGGCGCACCTATCGCTCGATGCCCTAGAGGCCTGCCTTGGGCCTCTGCTTAAAGAGGCCGTGGCCGGCAAACGCTTGAGTCCTCGGGAGGCTGCTCGAGTTGCGGCCGTGAGCGGGGATGAGTACGAATTATTGTTTGCCGCTCCAAGCGAGCATGGCCCTCACATAGAGGAGCGGGCCAAGGCACTTCACCTGCCGGTGACCTGTCTGGGGAGCGTGTGTGTGGGCCCAGGCGAGGACCTGTTGCACTGGCATGATTCGAAGGGACAGCCCATTCCCGCGCATGAGGCGCCCGGAGAGAGCTTTGACCACTTCCGAACCCCTACAGCACCCTAGCCCCTCGCAACTCGTCTGGCGTCATCCGGCACACGCCGTGTCCCTCGGCTTTGGCTCTGGACTCTGGCCGCTGGGGCCGGGCACGGCCGGAACCCTCTGGGGCTGGGCGAGTTTTTTGCTGATCGACTTGATGATTCCCTCAGCCCTCTGGCCGGGTATCTTGGTCCTTGCTCTGATTCTCGGGGCCTGGGCCTGTGGGCGCACGGGCACCGCCCTCGGGAGAACTGATCACGGTGCGATGGTCTGGGACGAGATCGTTGCCTTTTGGCTCGTTCTGAGTTGCCTGCCGCGCCCGAGCGACCCCTGGTTCTCCTCGGTGTCGGCAGGCCTTGCCGACTGGCAGCTTCAGAGTCTGGCCTTCGTGCTTTTTCGCTTTTTCGATATCGCAAAGCCCCCGCCCATTCGAGCCCTCGATGCACTGACGACTGGGGGCTGGGGTGTGATGGTCGACGATCTTGTGGCTGCGCTCTTTACGCTGCTCTCCTGCGCACTCATTCTTCGTGGCCTCCTCTTTTGGGGTGGTCTGTGAACGGGCGCCGCGTCGCCCCGTTTGAGGTGAGTGATAACAGCCGGTTGATGCTCGCCCTCGGACTTGGCTGGTTGGCTTCTCGGCGCGGAGCCTATCTGGCAACGGCGGAGTCCTGCACCGGCGGTCTGGCCTCGAGTTGGATGACGGCTGTGAGCGGGTCCAGTCGCTGGTTTGAAGGGTCGGTGGTGAGCTACAGCAATGGGGTGAAGATGCAATTGCTGGGGGTGAGGGCCGAGACCCTTCGTGCGAACGGGGCCGTAAGCACTCAGGTGGCCGAGGAGATGGTCCTTGGGCTTGCGCGAATCTCTGGCGACCGGATCGTTGACGCGGGAGTGTCCCTGACCGGTGTGGCTGGCCCTGGCGGGGGCTCCCCCGACAAGCCAGTCGGAACCGTCTGCTTTGCCTGGATGCACGGAGACGGCCGCGCGTACTCATCTCGACAGTGTTTTTCTGGAAGCCGAAACCAGATTCAACTGCAGGCCGCCTGGTGGGGGCTTGCGGGCCTGTTTGCACTCCTGTCCAGGGGTCTAGTGGAAGGCCAGAGAGGGCCGTCCTAGGCTTGACCAGCTTTCTTGATAGCTGGTTATTTATACAGTATATTTAATTCAACTCGACCCGCTTTTTCAAAGGACCCCTCATGGAAGATCAGACCAAAACCCGCGCAGAGAAGGCCAAGGCCCTCGCAGCGGCCATTGCCCAAATCGAGAAACAGTTCGGCAAGGGCTCCATCATGCGTATGGGCGAAAACGACGTGGCGCCCGACATTCAAACCGTCTCAACCGGCTCTCTCGGCCTCGACATCGCCCTGGGTGTGGGGGGCCTGCCTCGCGGCCGGGTTGTCGAGGTCTATGGGCCGGAGTCTTCCGGCAAGACCACGCTCACCCTCCAGGTCATTGCTGAGATGCAAAAACTCGGTGGGGTCTGCGCATTCGTCGATGCGGAGCACGCGCTCGATACGCAGTACGCCCAGAAGCTCGGCGTCAATCTGCAAGACCTTCTCATCTCCCAGCCCGACACGGGCGAGCAGGCGCTCGAGATTGTCGATGCTCTGGTGCGCTCGGGCTCCGTCGATCTCATCGTGGTGGACTCGGTGGCGGCGCTCACCCCCAAGGCAGAGATTGAGGGCGATATGGGCGACTCCCTTCCCGGCCTTCAGGCACGCCTCATGTCCCAGGCACTCCGAAAGCTCACCGGAACCATCAACCGCACCAACACGCTTGTTATCTTCATCAACCAAATCCGCATGAAGATCGGCGTTATGTTTGGCAGTCCCGAGACCACCACCGGCGGAAACGCGCTGAAATTCTATGCCTCCGTTCGGCTCGATATCCGCCGAGTCGGCTCCCTCAAGAAGGGTGACGAGGTGGTCGGCTCCGAGACCAAGGTGAAGGTCGTGAAAAACAAGGTTGCGCCCCCCTTCAAGGCCGCAGGCTTCGACATCCTTTACGGAGAGGGCATCTCTCGCGAGGGAGAGATCGTCGACCTTGGCTCCGAGGCCGATATCGTCGAGAAGTCGGGTGCTTGGTATAGCTATAACGGCGATCGAATCGGCCAGGGCCGAGACAATGCCCGCGAGTTTTTGCGCCAGAACCCCGCCATGGCGCTCGAGATTGAGAACAAGATTCGCGAGAAGCACGGCGTGGCCACGCGAGGGCCCCAGCCGGTCACCGCCGAGTAAATCTGAGCGCTGCAGACTCGTCCCAGTCCCGCCCGAGGGGCACGCGCAGCCTCTTGGCGCGTGCCATCTCCGCCCTCGCTCGGCGCGAGCATAGTCGGCGGTCGTTGGCACAAAAATTAGCGGCACACGCAGAGTCGCGCGAAGAACTCGAAGCGCTCCTCAACGAACTCGAGACCAAGGGCCTTCTCTCGGACGAGCGATTCGCCCATGCTCTTGTGCGACACCGCGGGGAGCGGCTCGGGTCGGCTCGACTTCGTCACGAGCTGGCCGAGAGTGGGGTAAGTGAAGAGGTCGCCGAGCAGGCCCTCTTGGCCGCTCGAGAGACCGAGGTCCAGCGAGCATTCCGCGTCTGGTCCAAGCGGTTTGGTGCCGCGCCAGGCGATGCCCAAGAGCGACTCAAGCAGATGCGATTCCTCCACGCCCGCGGTTTTAGCCCAGAAACCTACCGCCAGCTTGAGCGGGTTGATTTCCAGCCTGGGGACCTCGATTCGCATTAAAAGTGCCGTGCTAGCATCGCAACGCGTTGCATCCAACGGAGCGGTGAGCATGAAAATCCACGAGTACCAGGGCAAAGACATCCTCAGGCGGTACGGAGTTGCGGTTCCACGCGGCATCCCATGTTTTAGCGTCGATGAGGCGGTGAAGGCCGCAGGCGAGCTGGGGGGGCCAGTCTGGGTGGTTAAGGCCCAGATTCATGCGGGGGGCCGCGGCAAAGGCGGCGGCGTCAAGCTCGCCAAGTCGCTCGACGAGGTCAAGACACTGGCAGGGCAGATTCTGGGCATGCAACTCGTGACGCACCAGACTGGGCCCGGGGGCCAAAAGGTTCGGCGTCTTCTCATCGAAGAGGGCGCAGATATTCGCAAGGAGCTCTATGTGGCCGTGGTCACAGACCGCGTCTCACAGAAGGTCTGCCTCATGGGCTCCTCCGAGGGCGGAATGGATATTGAGCAGGTCGCTGAGACCCAGCCCGAAAAAATTCACAAGGTCTTTGTCGACCCGCTCACGGGCCTGAGCGATGCCCAGGCTGACGAACTGGCCACGAAGATTGGCGTGCCTTCAGAGTCCCTCCCAGCCGCTCGAGCCGTCTTGCATGGGCTCTACAAGGCATTTTGGGAGACCGATGCCTCCCTGGCGGAGATCAACCCTCTCATCCTCACGGGTGAGGGCAAGGTGATTGCACTCGACGCGAAATGGAACTTCGATTCCAACGCCCTCTTTCGGCATCCCGAAATTGTCGAGATGCGAGACCTCGACGAAGAGGATCCCGCCGAGATTGAGGCATCCAAGTTTGACCTCGCCTACATTCAGCTCGACGGCAACATCGGTTGCCTCGTGAATGGTGCAGGACTCGCCATGGCGACCATGGACACCATCAAGCTCTTCGGGGGCGAGCCTGCGAACTTTTTAGATGTGGGCGGTGGCGCCACCACAGAGAAGGTGACCGAGGCCTTCAAGATCATGCTGTCCAATCCGAAAGTCCAGGCCATTCTTGTGAACATCTTCGGCGGCATCATGCGCTGCGATGTGATCGCGGAGGGGGTTGTGTCTGCATCGCGTGCCGTGGGCCTCAAGGTCCCCTTGGTCGTGCGAATGAAGGGCACGAACGAAGATCTGGGCAAGAAGATTCTTGCCGAGTCGGGCCTGCCGATCATTGCTGCCGACACCATGGCCCAGGCTGCGGAGCGCGTTGTTGCCGCAGCAGCCAAGGCCGCTCACTGAGTCGAGTGCTCAGCCTTCAGCCCATCTTCTTTTAGAGGACCACCGATGTCGATCCTGATCAACCGCGACACCAAAGTCATCACGCAGGGCATCACCGGAAAGACGGGGCAGTTCCACACCCGGATGTGCCGTGAATACGCAAATGGCCAGAACTGCTTCGTCGCTGGCGTCAATCCCAAGAAGGCCGGCGAGGATTTCGAGGGCATCCCCATTTATGCCAGCGTGAAAGATGCCAAGGCGGCCACGGGTGCCACGGTCTCGGTCATCTATGTCCCTCCCGCAGGCGCCGCCGATGCCATCTGGGAGGCCGTTCAGGCCGAGCTCGACCTGGTGATTTGCATCACAGAGGGCATCCCCGTTCGCGACATGATGGTGGTGCGAAACAAGATGAAGGTGGCGAATGTGAAGACCCGGCTGCTCGGCCCGAATTGCCCCGGGCTCATCACACCGGATGAGATCAAGATCGGCATCATGCCCGGCCATATTCACCGCAAGGGTCGAATCGGCATCGTCTCGCGCTCAGGGACACTCACCTATGAGGCGGTGGGACAAGTCACGGAGATGGGCCTGGGCCAGTCCTCTGCGGTGGGTATTGGCGGCGATCCCATCAACGGGCTCAAGCACATCGATGTCCTGCAGCTCTTTAACGACGACCCCGAGACCGAGGCGGTCATCATGATTGGTGAAATCGGTGGTCCCGACGAGGTCAACGCAGCCCAGTGGGCCAAGGACAATATGAAGAAGCCCATCGTGGGCTTCATTGCAGGGGTCACCGCTCCTCCGGGCAAGCGCATGGGGCACGCGGGCGCGCTCATCTCCGGGGGCGCTGACACGGCCGATGCAAAGCTCGAGATCATGGAAGCCTGCGGCATTCGAACCACCCGCAACCCCTCCGAGATGGGACATCTTCTCAAGAGTGTGCTGAAGTAGAGGGTCGCTTCAACCATCAAGAGTTAAGACCGCAATGGAATCCACCCTCGCATTTGGCAGCCCCGAGTTTTTTGTCGCCCTTCTCCAAATCATCTGGATCAACCTGCTCCTCTCGGGCGATAACTCGATCGTGATCGCGCTGGCCTGCCGAAACCTCCCCGATCGGCAGCGTAAACAAGGCGTTTTCTGGGGGGTGATGGCGGCCGTCGTGCTTCGCATCATCTTCACGGTCTTCGCAATGACGCTCCTGCAGATCCCCTTCCTCAAAACCATTGGGGGACTCTTGCTGCTGTGGATCGGGGTGCAGTTGATGCTCCCCCAGGATGAGACGCACGAGATTGAGGGCAAGGATCGGCTCTTTGATGCGGTGCGAACCATCGTCTTTGCCGATCTGGCGATGTCTATCGATAACGTGCTGGGCGTGGCTGCGGCCGCCAAGGGAGACACCCTCCTCATCATCATCGGTCTCTGCCTGTCAGTTCCTCTGGTCGTCTGGGGCTCCAACGTCGTGTTGCGACTCATTTCCCGGTTCCCATGGATTGTGGTGGCCGGTGCCGCCCTACTGGGCCACGTGGCAGGGGGCATGATCCAATCAGACCCGGCAACGACCTCGTACTGGGCCACACTGTTCGGCGAGGAAGAGCATGCCCTGGGATGGTTCGGGCTGGCCCTGGTGGTCATCATCGGTAAGGTGCTTGCCGCCCGCATTGAGAGGGCGAACAAGGCGGCACAAGAGGAGCGGCAGGAGGCGGGCTCAGGCACTGAAACGGCCCTTGGCCGCTCTTCAGACTAGGGCTGTCAGGTGCATGTGAGCAAGAGATCTCCCAGCCTGTTATTCGTACTGGCCGCAGTGGGCCTCATCGCCCTGCTCATCGCCGCGCTGGTGCGCTAGCCCCCTACGTCGACCTCTAGGTTGTCGATGAGTCGCGTCTGTCCGAGACGGGCGGCTACCAGAATGACAAGGGGCTGGTGCAGCCCGCCCAGAGAAAACGCCTCGGCGGTCGGCTCAGCCAGATCGGCCTGTCGGCGAATGCTGAGATAGTCGGGCTGCCAGCCCCTGCCGCGAAGAAGTCCTAAGGCAGCGTCTTCAAGCTCCCTGCAGACCTCAACCGACAAAGACGCGCTGTCGCGTGCAGCCTCAATGCGTGATCGCACCTGTTTGAGGGTCTCGTAGAGCCTCGGAGCCTCAGTGCGCTCCTCGTCGCTGAGATAGGCATTTCTGGAAGAGAGCGCCAGGCCATCCGCGTCTCTGACGGTCTCGGCCGAGATGACCTCGGTGGGCAGCGAAAACTGGGCGCACATCTGGCGGACCAGCATCTGCTGCTGATAATCCTTTTTGCCAAACACCGCTACTTGGGGTTGAACGCAGTGAAAGAGTTTGAGCACGATGGTGGAGACACCCCCAAAGAAACCAGGTCGAAACTCGCCCTCCAGCATGTTGCCAAGCTCGCTCGGAGGTTGAACGCGAAAGACCTGTGGCTCCGGAAAGATCTCAGATTCATCGGGCGCAAACAGAACGTAGACACCCTCAGCGGCTAACTTCTCGGCATCAGCTGCGAGTTGTCGAGGATATCGATCGAAATCTTCATGTGGCGCGAACTGCAGCCGGTTGACGAAAATGCTGGCCACCACCGGGTCTCCGTGTCGGGCTGCGATGCGCATGAGTGAGAGATGACCCTCGTGCAGGCAGCCCATGGTGGGCACGAAGGCTGTTCGCAGCTGGCCCCGCAGCTGGGCTCGAAGGTCTGCAATGGTGTGAACAATCTTCATGCGGTGAGATTAAAAAAGCTGCGGCGCCCCCGGAAGCCTGCAATCTGCTGCACCAGGGTCTCAAAGTCTTCGTCGTTGTCGATGGGGTTGAGCGCGGCCGTATTGACGATAAGAAGCGGTGCCTCGTCGTAGGCGTGGAAGAACTGGGTATAGGCCTCCGAGAGTCGCGTGAGGTACTCGCTCGACATGTTCTGCTCCATGGGAATGCCGCGCAGACGTATACGCTCGATGAGATGGGCGGGGCTTGCCTGGAGAAGGACCACGAGATCTGGTGTGGGCATCTGAGGCCGCAGAGACTCATAAATCTTTTGGTAGAGAACCTGCTCGTCGTCTGTCAGCGTGAGTGCGGCAAAGAGCGGATCTTTCTCGATCATGAAGTCTGAGACCAGGTGCTCCGAGAAGAGATCGCGCTGAGAGAGATCACGAAGTTGATCGATCCGTTGAAACAAGAAAAAGAGCTGTGTGGGGAGGGCGTAACGGGCGGAGTCGCGGTAGAAGCGAGCCAGAAAGGGGTTCTCTTGGGGCGCTTCAAGCAGGGGCGCATAGCCGAAGCGATCGGCGAATTTCAGGGCAAGCGAACTCTTGCCCACCCCAATCGGACCCTCAAAAACGATGGAGCGGAAGCGATCTGTCCAGGCCGGCCGAGAGACTGTTGTCGGTGCTGGGGTCAGTGCAAGCGACATGAAGAGACTCTATCACCCGGTAGGCTCCGCAGGAGAGTCTGAGCCGCCTGTAGGCCGCCGTTGGGCGCGGCCAGGGGGGTCTGGGGCGCGAGTTCACAGAGGGGCAGCAGAACGAAGGCGCGCGCACCTGCTCGAGGATGAGGGAGGGTGAGTTCGGGCGATGCACGGGCCTCGTCCTGCATCCAGATGAGATCGAGATCGAGCGTGCGCGCGGCGGAGAGGGCGTGCC